>Ga0272443_10000152_pt1 | contig 131932 bp, 98 predicted proteins | sample SSMAcet12_FD_193581 | JGI IMG/M metagenome (GOLD analysis project Ga0272443, IMG submission 193581) | Marine sediment archaeal communities from Little Sippewissett salt marsh, Falmouth, MA, United States - SSM-Acet-12 | ecosystem: Environmental > Aquatic > Marine > Wetlands > Sediment ... | reverse complement strand
TCCACGCTGTCCCCGTATCTCCTGGTCCCATCCCCCATATCCCACTCGATCACCAGCTCATCCCCGTCCGGGTCCTCCGTGACGATCGCTTTTAAAGATAATGGCTCTCCCGGAAGGAGGGATGAGACGTTGCCGCTCAATACCTCGATGGATGGGGGAAGAGGGGGATCGTTAACGGGTTCCACCGTAAGGGAGATGTTGACGGGATGGACCCCGCCGTTGGGATCGTGGAGGTTGAAGTAGAACAGATAGACCCCGACATCGGATTGAGCGGGCGAGACCACTATGGTGCCGTTACCGCTGTTTATCTCCATAAAGGGGAGTGTTTCATTGGTCGTGAAGTAGAGGGATGATAACGGATCATCTATGTCATGGTACTCGATCTCGTACACAGCAGTAGCATCCTCATCCACTCCCATGTAGAAATCATCCCCTTCGTGGTCAGCCAGTCCGATCTTCGTGATAACTGGGGGGTCATTGACGGATATGACCTCGATATCGATACTGTCGGATACGGAGCCATCCCTGTCCGTTGCGGTGAAGGTGAGCGTCTCTGTACCGTACCAATCGTCCGGGACCGAGAAGTGTGCCTCAACGTAAAGCAGCCTGTCGATATCGGTGTAGTTCACTATCTCGACTTCAACGTGCTCCACCTCCCCCGCCAAGGCGAGCAGGAATGGATCATCGTTGGGTTCGTAGAAATGCTTTGAAAGGTTCAGGACCGGGATATCCTCGGTCCGAGCGTCCTCATTGAATGATATGGGCGCATCCCAGCTGTCCGCCGGGTACACCTGAGGTGTTGTGGTATGGGACCATACCGTCAGATAGAGGATGTACTTCCTGGGTATCCCGTAGGCCTCACCTCCGACCAGGGGGTTGTGGATCCTCAGGTATACCCTGGTCGTCTCATCTTCGTTGTTCGTTATCACGGTCACCGAATTGGGGCCCCGGTCCTCCAGCTCAGCATATGTACCGTTGTAGAACTGTATCCTCATAGGATAGTCCGTTTCGAACTCCGCCTCCAGGGATCTCTTACCCGGGATATCCACATGGAGGACATCGAACACATCCCTTACGGGGTCGATGGAGCCGGACACCTTCTTCGAGGTGGAATATCCAACATCCCCGAACCTGTTGTCCTTATCGTATGCACCCGAATTATCGTATTCAAGGACCCCCCCGAGCCGTACGGAATAATCCGAACTCTGTCCGGGAGGGTTGGAGGTCACCTTCAGATAGTAATCCCCGTCGAAGGGGACCACGAACTCCACCTGGGACTGGTCACCGGTGGATAAAAGGGTGCCGAACTCGATTCTGTTGGGATCGTAGAGGGTACCCATCACATCAGCCCCCTGGTCCTTCTTGAGGGATATGGATATCCTCTGGGAGCCCACCTGATCGTGCAGGTTGTCACCGGTGAGGTCTGCGAGCCTGTAATAATCCGCCACATCATCCGACCTCAAAGTCCCCGGGATCGGCTCTGTCTGTACCTGTATATCCTCCGCGTTCTCGAAACTGTCGTTGTCCGGCTCATCCCGGTTCCCTGGACCAGAACCCAATGCGGTCAGGAAGGGCAGAGAACCTATGACGAATGCCAAGAATATCAGTGGGAGAATTGACCTGATCGTTCTCATCTGGGCACCCCCGATAGTTTGGTTATCGTCACACTTCTATATAACTGATGTCTGGTTCAAGAAAAAAAAAAGGCGCCCCGACGAGAGGTCGAGGCGCCCGGATATCCTGCAGCTTTAACCATTTTCTACTGCTGTTCCTCGGGAGGTTGTGGTGGTTGCGGCTGCTGCGGAGGTGCCTGTGGTGGCGCCTGCGGAGGTGCCTGCGGAGGTGCCTGTGGTGGCACGGGTGGCTCCGGTGCTGGAGGCTCCTCGGGTACGGGAGGCTGCTCGGGCATCGGGGGCTCCGGTGCTGGAGGCTCCTCGGGTACGGGAGGCTGCTCGGGCATCGGGGGCTCCGGTGCTGGAGGCTCCTCGGGTACGGGAGGCTGCTCGGGTCCCGGGACCTCCTCCGGTGCGGGGGGCTGTTCGGGCATGGGCTGCTCCATGGGCTGTTCCCCATAAGGCTGCTCCATGGGCTGCTCGTAGGGCTGCTCCATGGTTTCCTCGGGCTGCTCCATATCCCCTTCCGGCAGTGTCTCCTCCTCCTCCTTCTTTCCTCCTTTGAGGATGAAGAAGAGTATCACGGCAAGGACTATCACCGCGAGTATGATTATCACGATGATATACCATGGGAAACCGTCATCCTCCGTATCCTTCTCCTTGACGGTGACCGATACGGTTGAGGTGACCGTGAATTCACCGTCGGTTGCCGTTGCGGTGAAGATATAATCACCAGGGGCGAGGTCCGTCACGGTTATGCTCGCACCCGTCATCTCCCAGGTCGTATCCACGTTGTTGGTCCATGTTATTTCCAGACCACCCTGATCGTCCACCGCTCCAACCGTAAGTGTGAGTTCTTCACCCTCTTTTATCTCGGCCGGTGAGGCACTCGCATTGCTCGTGATCCTGGGTGCGGTGTTCTGGACGGTCACGTTCACGTGGAAGTACCCCACATCTACCGTGGCCTCACCGTCGGTTATCTTGGCCGATACGTTGTACACTCCGGCCTCGGTAAAGGTATAGAGGAAATACTCCTCGTTCCAGCCGGCTACCTCGTCGCCGTCGATGGACCACATAACCGTTACCTCGTCTCCCTCGTCAATATCATCAATATCGGCGATAGAGAGGTTGATCTCAGCTCCGGTGTACCTGTCATACATCATTTCCCAATCCGCACTTGCGGTGGGGGGATCGTTTTGGGGCAATACCGTGAAGAGTATCCAGACGTAGGTGTCCAGTTCGTTCATCTCATTTACACCATCGTCCGTGACCGAATAGTTCACGAGGAGATGACCGTTGAGGTTCTCATCGATGGTCACGTTGTACTGGTGCCACGAGGAATCCCATACGACCTCTATACCATCATTGATATCATCGTTGATCTCAACGGTGAAGTTCCCATGGTCGGTCTCTTTATCTGTAATATTCACAGTGAAGTTCACGTCCATCTGGTCCTCGTCGATCTCCAGTTCCACTAGCCAGGAATAGTTACCCATTACTCCTGTCATGTTCAGTAGCTCAACTACATCAACCTCTTCAGGTACATATGCCATATCCTCAAATAGAATCTCGTTGATCACTGGCTCATCGTTTACCTCTGCTACAGTCAGATTGATCTCCTGTACTACATAACCCACGTAATCATCGGATGCATTGAGTACGAGGTGATCCCAGCCGTTGAACTCAGCTGGAGGGGTCACGTTCCACCATCCGTCACCTAGGTCATCCGCGATCCAATTATCAGGCCAGTCGTAGTCCACACTCAACCCTTCTGGTTCGAAGATACCGGAAAGGTTTAGGGCCATTGTCGTATCTTCATCGAAATCGTACTTAGTAATGGCTGATACGAATGTTGGCACCGGTAGGACTTCTATCGTCCCCATATCGGCAACATAGTTCTTACCTGTAAGGTTGTTGTCATCGGATATGTTAACCCTCCAATCGAACATTCCAGCACTCGGTGCCTCCCATATGTACATCCAGTACACAGTATCTACCAAAGGCCTCCAGTCCAAGAACATCATATCATAATCCATTTCATCAATGGTCAGTGTTGCCGTTACATTGTCCGTAATGTTATTCAGATCGGATTCGTCTATGAAAGGAACGGCATCCACAGCGAATGTGAAATCCTCACCAACGTACCCTTTCTGGTCTGTTTGGAGTGCCTCACTATCTCCGCTCTCATCAACTACCACAACCTCCCAAGTAGTGGGGAAAGTGATATCAGCGCCTACGTTCATTCCCACGAATGTCACCATGGCGAGTGCCATGATCATCATCAGGGCGGTAATTCTTCCTTTGGCTTTTCCCATCATATATACACACCTCTACTTTTTATCCTAAATTTGTTCGTCCCTGGCTGAGTGACTTCCACTTCCCCAGTTATCACTCACCGCTGGGACAGATTTAATATTTACCCATTATATAATAGTTTCTTACTATAATTAACTTATTGACGAACTTTTTATCCGTCATCATCACTCCATGCTGATTATTCGGAACCCCCTGACCGTTGGTACAGGCGGGAATATTTACGCATTGGATATGATAAACCGTGAAATAATCGTGAAAAAACCGCTCGGATAAATCCCTTCTCCGGGTGCCCCTGAAAACCCATTTCCGTTGTCAGGGCATCCCGGCATTACTTCCAACTTCCATCCTGTAATATGTTATCCATCAAATGTACACAATGAGCATTGAACCTAGGGTGGATCGAAGGTGATGATATAAATAGGAGAATTCACTACGCACCAGATAGAAGGTTCCTATCGGGGAAGGAGAAACACCCGTCATAGAACAACTGGACCAGGTGAAAACACATCCCGGAGATGGTTCGAATGAACAGCCTGAAGGATTGGAAAAGGACGAGGTTCGCAGCCGAGATTGGGGAGGAGGATTACAATACCGAGATCACACTGTGTGGGTGGGTCCAGAGCACCAAGAACCTGGGGAAGATGGCCTTCATCCATATCAGGGACAGAAGCGGTATAGCGCAGATAACCGCACTGTCCAAGACAATGGGTGAAGAGGAATACAAGGAGATAACCTCCATACCCAGGGAATCCGCGATATCGGTCGTTGGACTTGTCAAGCAATCCCCACAGGCCAGACCCGGCTGGGAGCTTATCCCTTATCACGTCTATGTCCTCGGCAAGGCAAAGACACCGCTGCCGTTGGGGGTCGTTGACAAGGTCGATGCGGATATGGACACGCGTCTGGACAACAGGTTCCTGGACCTGAGAAAACCCAATATCCAGGCGATATTCAAGATCAGGTCGACCATTCTTGCCGCATGCAGGGATGTCTTTCTCGAGGAAGGCTTCATAGAGACACAGACCCCGAAGATCGTGGCCACGGCCACTGAGGGAGGCACGGCACTTTTCAGGATGGAATATTTCGATAAAGTGGCATTCCTCAACCAATCACCACAGCTCTTCAAACAGACCATGATGGCGACCGGGCTAGACCGGGTGTTCGAGATCGGACCGGCTTTCAGGGCCGAGGAGCACGATACGGTCAAGCATCTCAACGAGTACACCTCGATCGATGTCGAGATGGCCTGGTCGGATATGGAGGATTCGATGCACCTCCTCGAGTCAGTGGTCCAACGGGTATACACGAACGTGCTGAACAACAACTACATGGACCTCGACACGATAGGTGTTTCGATCACGGTCCCAGAGATGCCCTTCCCGAGGGTGACCTACACCTCCATCATGGAAAAACTGCAGGAAGCGGGCCTCGATACCGTCGATGAGAAAAGCGGAAAGAAAAGACCCATTGAGTGGGGAGACGACATACCAACTGAAGGGTACAAGCTGATCTCCAGGGAGAGGCCGTCGCTCTATTTCATCACCGATTGGCCCGTGGACCTGAAACCTTTCTATATCAAACCCAAGGACGAGGAGATGAAGGTATCGCTGGGATTCGATCTCAACTACGGAGAAAAGGAGCTTGTCTCCGGGGGCCAGCGGGTCCACGATCCCCTTATCCTGAAGAAGATGCTGAAGAAGAAGGACCTGAAACTGGACGCTTTCGATTTTTACACCAAGGCCTTCGAATACGGAATGCCTCCCCATTCCGGTTGGGGCCTCGGGGTCGAGAGGTTGACCATGACGGTATGCGGCTCGAGCAACGTGAGGGAAACGGTACTCTTCCCGAGGGACAAGCACAGGCTGGTACCTTGATCAGCACTATTGGCCATACGTCCCATTGAGGGCCCTTTGCATGTTCTTTTCCGATATTTGCCGCTCTATCAGATTCCTGGATGATCGCGGTAAAAATTAAAAAAAAAAGGCGGGGTCCAAGACCCCGCCGAACGGTCAATATCTTTCAGACCTCTCAGATCACCTTTTTGGATTTCAGGTATATCGCAACACCCACCAGGATCACAACGAGCAGCAGCATTATGAGAAGGGTGCTCACAACGGGGTACTCGTTGACGACCTCCACAACGAGGTTGCCTCCCTCGACGTTTATGGTCCTCTTGATCACGTTGTTGTCGCCCTGTCCCCCATGCTGGAACTGATCGCGGCTCTCTATGACGGTGTTCTCCGGGTCAATTACGACCTTCACCTCGTGTTCGCCGGATTCGGCCACCCAGGAGAAGATCACCGTCTTTTCATCCCCGCTGATGTTCTTTATGGTCCTCAGGGTTGTTACCTTCTTCTCCACGCCGTCGATCAGAAGCTGCACGTCCACATTCTCCGCCGGTATGTCCCCGGAGTTCTTTATGTTGACCTGTATGGTTACAACATCTCCAACAACCGCGTCGTAACTGCCGCCTGCGCTTCCTCCGGAGAAGCGTATCCTGTCGACGAACTCGAGGTCGGGGAAGAGGACGGTCACGTTGAATGTGACCGCATTCCAGTCGACCTCGCCGCCTATGCCGCGTCCGGACACGATGACCGGGTTCGCCTGGCCCCCCACCTCGTTCTCAGGGGCTTTCAGCGTCATGTGGACCCATGCGACCATCCCCTTGTCAAGCTGAAGGGTGATCTCACGCAGTTCATCCGCCGAACCCCCCGCAACCGTGTAGTTGGGGGTGTAGTAGACATCGGCACCGATATTGGAAACGGGTATGATCTCCCTGAAATCGTACGGTCTTATGTTCTGGGTGAAGTCAGGGGTGTTCGCTACAGCCACGAACTTGCCCTCCCAACCCTGGTAGAGGCCGGTCATGGCGTCGGTCTCGGGGTCGTAGTCCTGTCCCAGTTTGAGGACCACGTTCTCCCGACCGTTGCCGTAATTGGCGACCTTGATTATGAAGGGTTTCTCCTGGTTCGGCTGGAGGTACACCTCCTCGACCATGTTGTACTCCTCTTCGGAGGTCACACGGAGGTCGAATGTCTGGTTAACGAAGATCGCAATGTACACGACCTTCGTGGAGCCTCCTCCCGTCAGGTTGACGCCGACGACGTACCTCTGTGTCCTGGTGTCCTCGGGCACCTTGATCCTGCCGAGCAGGAAGTAGGTGGCCTTGTATTCCAGGGGCACCTCGTACTTCTGGTAACCCTCCTGATTGAAGAAGGTCAGGTTCCAGTCCAGCATTATCTCGTATGCCGTGGGTTTGATGAGGTCGTCACCGTTGCCCAGGTTCGAGATCTGGATATTGAAATACACGCTCGTCCCCGGGTCGACCGCCACGCCTTCCTTCTCGATCACATCCGCATCGAAGTCATAAACGTGGTTAACTATGACAGTTAACGGAGCTGTCGAAACGAAATTGGTGGCATCGACAATGACACCTTCCACGTTCAGTACCAGCTTGGAGTTCGCCCTGGCATAACCGGGGGCCTTTATGGTAACTGCCACTTTCTTGGTCTGCCCGTGGAATACCGGTATCGGATCATCCGGGTACCTGACATCCCAACCTGCGGCCTTGGGATAAACGCTGAGTTTAACGTTTATCACATCCTTGTTCCCAAGGTTGGTTATTGAGACCATGAACTCAACGGTCCCGTTCGGGTCCACATATTTGGTGGATTCGTCGATACGTACCTCGAGCTCATTGTGTTCCCCCACTACCATGGTGATCTCGTCCGTCTTGGTTATCTCCTCGATATCGGACTGACCGCTCAATACGGAGATACCCCTAACCACCACCGGCAGCTGGGTATCCTTCCTCGCATCGATGGGGCATTTCACCTTGACGTTCAATGTGGTACCCGAGGTGGCTCCGGTGACCTCCCTGAATATGGGAGCCGCCAGGTCTATCCTTGCCTTGAGGGAGCTGGTTTCAATAAAGGTCCAGTTCCAGCCGGTATCGGCCGGGGGCGGGTTCAGGGATACCTCGTACGTGTCGTTCAGGTTTCCCTTGTTCAGGATAGAAACGGTGTAGATGACCTCCCCGCCCGGATTGATCTTGTCCCATTTCTTCCCGACGAGCGGGTCCAACGGGTCGACCGAGGGTTGCTTCAGGTACGAAAGTTCGAAGTCCACGAATAGGTCCAGGATGGACAGGGTCGTCGCCGTATCTGACGCCCACTTGTCGGTGGTGGAGTTGGCCGTCACATTTATCCTTGCCATCTCGCCGATGTCGCCCTCCCACGGAGCGGTCACTTTGAGCTCGACCGGGGCCGTCTCCTCGGAAGCGAGCATGACGAAATCCGGATTTGGTATCCCCTGGTACTCGGGGAGCTTCAGGGTGGCCTTCCATCCCTTGGGCACGGAGTTCGGGTCCAGTTTAACGTTGATCTTGTCCTTGTTCACCTCCGTGATGCCCTTACCGGTGTTCTCCACGGTCATGTTGTAGATGATCGTCTGACCGGGCTGGATGGATTTGACGAGGGATTCGGACCTTCCGTCCTCGTAGGTCCTCGGGTAGAGGTCCACACCGTAAGAGGTCTGCGGGTTGTAGAAGCCGGTCCTGTTCAGGTCGCAGTGGAACTCGGTCCAGTCAGCCTGACCCGTCACGGACCTGCCGCCTGCTGAGATGCAGTGTACATGACCCTCCTGATCCCCTATAACCACCTCGAGCTGGCCGTCGAGGTCGATATCTGCCACCACGGGCGATGATATGCCTATGGGTGACTTGGCATCGTAAACCCATAGTACATCCTGGCTCGGTCCGTCCCCGGCGTACGGGATGCCCTCGTCAATACCGTCGGAGGGGTCCCCGTCGAAACAATACACCTTGCCGGAATCGGACCCGATGACTATCTCAAGTTCATCATCATTGTCTATGTTGCATATTGCAGGGGAGGACATGCACCTTCCCCCGGTGTTGAACGACCAGAGCACGGAATGGAATTCCGTGTTCATGACGTACATATTTCCATTATCACAGCCAAAGACGATCTCGTAATCGAGGTGCTTTTCCTCGGGATCGTCCTTTGCCACCTGCATGTCGGCTATTGCGGGGGATGAGAAGATGGAAGCCCTCGAGCTACCGGTTGAGTAATCCCACAGTTTCTTCCCGCTGGGAGTGTAAACGTAGAGTTTACCGCCCCATCCCGTCCAGGTTCTGGGGTACCCCTCGGAACAGCCCACGAAGATCTCGCACTCGGGGGTCCCGGTGACGTTGGCAACGGCGGTAGTTGCATAGGTCTGGTGCCCTCCCAGCCAACCGCTCGTGCTCTCATCGTAGTTGGGTTTTCCCTCGGAGTTCTCACCCTGGCGGACCCAGATCCTAAGTGCTCTGTCGTGGTTGCCTATTATGAGCTCCGTATCCCTCTCCTTGGAGGGGTCGGGGCTTATCAGTTCCGGGCCGTTCCAGAAATCCCCATCGAGGTCGTGGGCGACGACGGAACAACCGATCAGTCCTCCCTCGCCCCCTGTGGGTGCGGACTCCCTGAACACGGCACCGCCGTCCACCTCGAACGCTTCTATCCAGCCGGACCTGCTCTCGTCATCGGACGCCAGGACTATCTCCAGGTCCTCCTTGTTTCCGGTCCATTCTCCCTCGAGGTCCGTGATACAGGCTGTGGAGAAGTAGTACCCACTTGTAAGGCCCTTCTTCCACTGCTTCTGCCCGTCCGCTCCGAGACAGAGTGCCCCGTCCTTCACACCTATGATGACCTCCGGGGTATCCCCGAGATTGACATCCGCAGCTATGACCGAAGCGAAAATATGCGGAGGATCGAAATCCAGACCGGATGTCTGGGGCGTCTGTCCCAGATAATCTATCACGTCATCCGAATAGGGATCGCTCCAGTAGTAGGTTCCCTGTGGTCCGAGAGCATATACGTAGTCCCCGGCGGAAGCCACCACGATCTCGAGGGTGCCGTCGTTGTTCAGGTCCACAAGGGCCGGTGAGGAGAGCGGTTCCCCCTCCGCTTCGAACAGCGGAGTGGACCACTCCAGATAGCCGCCTCCGGACCTGGTTATCGTATCGTCGTACATCGGATTTCCCTTATCATCCACGGGTGCCTGGATGTTCCTGAGATCTTCGAACAGGTCCCTCTTCTCGTTCAGCCATGTATCGAAGACCAGTTCTCCCACATCGAGGTCGTCAGCATATCTGTAGACGACATATCCTCCCAGGGCGACCGATACCATCATGAACAGTACGCCGAGGGTCAACATCCATCCATTTGGATGCTTCCTTATCTTATCCATTCTCTGAGCCTCCATTTTCATTTTCTGCATTGGGATTACTCACTGCAAATCCAAATTACCTGCGGTTTCTTATAAATATCTTATCGTACACGATTGGATTATCATGGGTCTTCCAGCAGCTCCCATGAAAGCAATAGTGTATATGTAATTACCGGAATGGTATTGCAAGCACGGTAGGTAAACGGTCCAAATGGACCTGATGGGATCAATACATGTCCATGGTCGGTCTGCTCGGCCCTATCTCTTCCTTGATGAGGGGGATTATCTTGTAAGGGAGTATGTTCTTGTTGATCGGGGTAACCTCAAGTATCCTCACATCGTCCCTCCTCCTGATATCCTGCAGAAGGGGGTTCCTCGATTTCTTGTGAAGTGTAAGAAGCAGTGGCTTGTCGGCCTCAAGGGCCTCCTTTACCACCTTTACGAAAAGGGGGGATTCCACCTCCAGTTTTCCCACCTCGTCGATAACTATGACATCCGCTTCCCCAAGTGCCATGGCTATGGCGTTCACCCCTATCGAATCCAGTACCTCGATGTTTATGCCGTAGTTGTAATCCTCGAACTGGAACCTTACCTCGGAGGGGGAATCGCGGTGGGCCAGGACCCCTTCCTCCTCCGTGAGTATGTTCATCACATTGAAACCCACCTTCAACCCCTTCTCGATTATGGCATCCGTCACCATACCACCCACCTTCACCTCCTCGGACTGAAGCATCTCTATGACCTTCCTGAGAGCATGGGTCTTGCCCGCCCCAGGCAGCCCAGTGATACCTATCTTGATCCTCTTGCTCAAAAACTCACAGCCCCTGATCTAGATACCATTGCATCCGGCAGACGGGGGAATGGAACATAGGCTAATTAAATTATGGGATGGTTCGGTGACATTGTGGCATTATCTGGAATTATGGAAAAATGGGCGGACAATTTAACAAAAAATGACCCCGCAACAGTCAGTTGAGGGGGAAATCCGATAAATATATATGCAGGGCCCCCTTATGAGATTCGGGTGACTAACATGGTCATTGGATTTATCCTTATCAGTACCGCTCCGGCAAAGGAACACGAGGTCTTCAAATCCCTTATGAACGTTCCAGAGATAGTCGAGCTCCACCCTCTCTTCGGTGAATACGACCTCATAGCAAAGATAGAGGCGAAAGACTTCAACACACTGGGTCAGATCGTGGTCGAGAAGGTCAGGGCCATACAGGGAGTGATCGATACAAAGACATTGACCGGGATAAAATTCAATTGACGTGATCCCCCGTTCCCGATCTCATCACCGGCAGTGGGTCTGATTCCCATGGAGGGTATCTCAATATCGAGGGCACATCCGAAGATGCGCATTCCGTTCTTTTTCATATGTTCAATGGCCCTCCTGCTGCTCATAAGCGTCCCCTTTCTCTCCGGTAATGCTGCTGCTGAAGGGGAATCGGAGCACGATTACCACAACAGCCCCTGGACCTTCTTCATATTCCCGTTCATCATGACCTTCGGAACGGTGTCGCTCCTTGCGGGTCTGTTCGCCATCAGATACGGTCAGAAGAACACCAAAAGAACCGCGGTCCCCATGATAGCGGTTGGATTGGTGACATGGGGGGTCTGGATCTATTTCAATTTCATTGCCCATGCGGAATACCCGAACGACACGATCTTCGACATAATCCACTGGGTGGCATCGCCCATTCTGCTTCCTTTCATGGCACTTCTGGGGGTCGCAATGGGCGCCGGGCTGTCCATCATCATATTCCTGACGGCCGTGGTCAGGTCCTAAAGCGAACTGCAACTCGGGGACCTTCTGGACGCCCCGTTGGGAAAACCATGGAGTGCGGGGGCTGTATACATTCCTATAACGGCCATCTGCCGTTTTCTGTTGCCTCACACTCCCTCGAGTACCCTTCCCTCGGATAGGAAATTTGAGATCACCTCGTGTCCAAGCTCCCTGGGATCAACCACTATCACCCTTCCACCGCCGCTCTTTGCCAGTTTTCTGGCAGATCCTATGAAGATGTCATCGATGGCTTCCAGCAGGAATATCCGGAAGTTCAGGTATCTGTATCTGTCAAGGCCCGCAGCCTCATGCATGGCGAGTTCGAGCGACCTCTCGAGGTCTCCCGCAACTGGCTCACCTTCGGCGCTCGTATAAGCCTCCGGCAGGCCGTCGGTGATCAGGAACAGAAGATGCCTATCGGCCCTTGACGTGTCGAAGACCTCCTTTGCCATGGCAAGGGAATGTTGGATATTGGTAAAGCCAACGGGCTCCATGCCCATCACCTCCCTCAGGGAAACGGGCCTTGGGGTGGTGGTTACAGCGATGATATCCACCCGGTTCCTAGGGCTCTCCCTCTTGATCGCATAGGTCAAAGCGAGAACGGACCTCTTGGCAGCCTCCATCCTTCCCTTCTCCTCCATGGAGCCGCTTACATCCATCAACAGCACAGCATGGAGGTCGGAGGTGGTAACCTCCCTGTACACGACCATGTCCAGATCGTCCATGTGCCTCTCTTTCGGATGTTTTGTCCTCGCATTTACAAGGCTCGTAAGCAGGTCCATCCTGGGCTCCTCATGCACGGTTCTGAGGCGCCCCTTCTCGTACACTCCGGTGTCGGAGGAGCGGTTTCCCCTCAGGTCCCTCGGCCCGGTACTTGACTCCCTCAGCTCGGTGTAGATCAACTCGGAGAACTTCTCCACAAGCGCCTCAGTGACCTCCCAGTCCAGCAGGTTCTCCTGGTCGGTTTCGCCACCGGACCTCCTTATCAGCCCCATGGTTGAAAGGTCCCTCAGGAGCTCCTTTTTCATCGTCTCCCTTGCCAGCTTCTCCCTCTCCTCCTCCAGCCTGGCGGACTCCTCCTCGAACCTCTGGACAAGGACCCTTGCTCGATCCTTTTCCCGAAGGGCCCTTTTTGTGCTTTCCATCCCCCGCTTCAGCATCTCCTTTCTCCTTCTTTCCAGGTCCTCCATCTTCCTTTTCGAGCGGTCGTCAACCTCCTCTCTCAGTAGTTTTTTGGCCTCATGGTGGTACCATTCCCGGTCCACCTCCCCCTTCATCCGAACCAGGCCCTGGGAGTAGCCGTACCTCTCAGAAAGACCGCGATCGACCGTCTCACGAAGAGCCCTGTCCCTGTCCAGCCGGTCATCCAGCCTCTTCTCCCACTTCTTTAGGTCCCTTTCAAGGGAGGGAAAAGGCAGGATAACTCCACCTTTTTTTCGCCCCATGCTATCCAGAGGTCCTTTAGCTTTCCGCCTCCTGAACGGGGAGGCCAGCTTCATGAGTATCCCTCTGAAGAACAGGAAGGCCCTGATAAAAAGCCTCTTCAAACACATCAGTAACCTTCTTATCAGCGACACTTTTTCAACGTAATCCTCAAGGGGCTCCTCCTCTATGCTCCTGATCAGTTCCGATGCGAGTACCTCTCCCCTCAGCTGGTCCGAGGAGAACCTCCTGAACTCACCCTCATCGGATAATAGACCGTCCTCTGTCCGTCCGTAAACGGTCCCACCTTCACGCTCGAGTTCGCGCAGGGATGCCCTGAGGTCCCTCCTTTTATCCTTCCTGATCCTCTCCATCTCATCGGTAATCCGCTTCCTTATCTCGGACAGCCTGTCTGCCACGGCGCCCTCCTTTTTTACCTCGTCCAGGAAATCGTCAACGCCCTTAACACCGCTCTCGGCAAGCCTCTTCACAAGGGCCCTCTTCTCTTTGGGGGTGAGTCTGAAAGGACGGTATACGCCCCTTGAGCAGTCAGGAATCCTCACGCCCGCCCCCTCTATGAAAGGGTATCTCTCCTTCTGGACGTTATCGGCCGTTTCCACACCTCCAGACCCGGATCAGGTACCCTTTTCCCCGCATCCGAAATCCTCCATCGAGTTCATCAAGGCCAGCACCTCGGAGATGACCTCCTCGTCCTCGAGCTTTCCTCTGTGAAGCTCTCTGGAGAGGATATATGCCCTTAGAAGGTCCCTGTCTCCCCCTTTCTGTAGTTTTCCCGATGTTATCTCCCTTACCAGTTTCTCAGCCCTCTGTACCGAGGAGCCCAGCTCCTTCTTGAAGAATGTACACCAGTAGATCCTGAAAGCCCTCTCGATGGCCAGATCCAGGTTCCCGCGCAGGAATTCGGATACGACCTCCTCGTTGCGTATGAAGGAGTCGCCGCCGCGTGCGCGTATCCTGCCGTACATAGCATCCCTTGCGCCATCCTCGAAGCACCTCCTGTCCATTCTGTCCCTCCCGTGAAGCCGGGCATGTGCGATGGACCTGGTGATTGCATCCAATATCGTCCTGTTCGAGCCCACCTCGGAGAGCTCGGAAATATCCACCGAGAGGTCCCTCCATGCCTCGACCAGGAACACTGCCGTGTGAACCATCATCTCCGGGAAGTACGGGGTACCGTCCCAATCCCTTATGGCGACCTCCACCATCCTTCTGTTCCTCATGTGGTTCCTGTTGTAATCGACGTATATATTGCTCAGCCGGTCGTTCAGAGGTTCGTTTATCGCATCCAGGTCCCTCAGATTGGATGTGGTCACCGCCACAAAATCCGCAGGGAAGGTCTCCCGCGACTTGGCCGGTGTGACGATCCCCTCCTGCAGTGCCTGAAGCAGGACGTTCTGCGTTCCCAGGGGCAGTTTCCCCACCTCGTCCACAAGAAGCAGCCCCCTGTTTGCCTGCAGCAGCTTTCCCGGTTCGAGGATGAGAGGACTGGTCGGGTCCCCCAGCTCCTCCAATTTGTGGAGGTTGAAGACCCCGGTGAGATTGTCGGGGAATACCTCAGAGGATCCCTGCAGACGTGCAAGTCCGTAACCCTCCCGGAGGGAGGCAATCTTCACCGGAACCCCGGAGGGATCCACGTTCTCGGGATGGAAATCATCAAGCCCTCCACCGAACCTGGCCCTGCATGCCGGGCAGCAGGGCACCCTGGCGTGATGGCCGGGATCGAACACGGACATTGGATCGTCCTGAACCGGACATCCCTCCACCGCATACACCTCCTTCGGGAAGAACTTCCAGAGCTCCTTTGCCAGGCTTGTCTTACCTGTCCCGGAGGGGCCGAAAAGAAGTATATGCGAACCGCCGAGAAGTGCTGCAAGGAGGCTCTTCAGTACCTCTGGGTCCAGTATCGTGCCCCGAAAGAGGAGCTCCATGGATTCCTCAACGGAATAGCCCTTTCCCCTCCGGTCCTTGATCGCCGAGTCTATCCTCTCTCCCAGTGCCTGTTTGGAGGTTCTGGGCACGTATCCCGACTCTCTCAGTTCAGCACCGTTCTTGACACCTTTCAACACCATGTCGATCCCTCCAGATGGCCGACACGCCTTCCTTTTGGGTCGGCCATCCTCCGTTTGTCGAAAAGGGCAATGGTTATTATAATTAAGTTGGTATCCGAAAAGGCCGTCGGGGGCTTTCCTACGGCAATGGACCGGAGGTTGTTCTGATGCACAGGATCCTGATCACCAGAAGACTGCCCGAAGAGGGTATCGGAAAACTGCTCGACACGGCCGATGTTGACATATGGCCGGAAGATGGACCCATGCCCCGGGAGAGTATGCTGGAGAGGATCGCCCCCGCTGATGCCATCATATCCCTTTTGAGCGACAGGATAGATGAGGAGGCCATGGATGCAGCCCCCTCCCTCAAGGCCATCGCGAACTACGCGGTCGGATATGACAACATCGACGTGGGGGCCGCAACAAGTAGGGGCATTCCCGTGCTGAACACTCCCGGTGTCCTCACCGATGCGACGGCGGATCTCGCTTTCTCGCTGCTCCTATCGGTAGCAAGGAGGGTGGTCGAGAGCGACAGATATGTGAGGGAAGGCCGCTTCCGGATCTGGGAGCCGAAACTACTTCTTGGCAAGGAGCTCAAGGGAAGGACACTTGGCGTGGTAGGGGCGGGCCAGATAGGGTCCGCCGTCATGAGGAGGGCACGGTGTTTCGGAATGGAACTGGCCTACCACTCAAGGAAGAGAAGACCAGGGCTGGAGGAGGAGCTCGGATGTGAGTTCCTACCCCTGGACGAGCTGCTCGAGAGATCGGACTTCATAACACTGCACGTACCCCTCACCGAGGAAACAAGGCATATGATCGGTCGAAGTGAACTGAAGATGATGGGGCCCGGCTCCGTCCTTATAAACACATCGAGGGGGGCTGTTGTCGAAGAGAATGCCCTGGTCGAGGCACTCAAAAATGGGGACATATGGGGTGCGGGATTGGACGTATATGAGGAGGAGCCCAGGGTACACAGCGACCTTATCGGGCTGGACAACGTGGTCCTCCTCCCGCATCTTGGCTCCGCCACGGAGGAGACAAGGACAAAAATGGCCGAGCTCGCGGTGAACGGCCTGATGACCGTACTCTCGGGAGGGGTGCCCGAAAACTGTGTCAACCCGGAGGTTCTTGAAGGGGGGGTCCGAAGAATTGTCTAGGGAGCTCGATGGAAGGATATCCGCATTCGAGGTGAAAGACTGCGACCTTGCCGGCAGGACAGGGGCACTGAAGGTTGGAAGTAGAGAGGTGATGACCCCTGCCCTAATGCCGGTGGTCAACCCGAACCTGCTTGAAAAGGGCTATCCATTGACACCTTTCAGGCTAAAGGAGGAGTTCGGGTTCGATATCATGATCACCAACTCCTACATGATAAGAAAGAACCCCGACCTCTCCTCCAGGGCTCTGGAACTGGGGCTCCACCGCCTGCTTGATTTCGATGGGATCATCATGACGGATTCGGGGACCTTCCAGTCCTATGTTTACGGAGGCGGTGGAAAAAACGAGGTCGATGTGGACCCCCTGGAGATAGTGGAGTTCCAGAGAAACATCGGATCCGATATCGGAACCATACTGGACAGGTTCACCACTCCCGATACTGACCGTCAGAGGGCAGATTCGGACCTCAGGGAGACCATGAGCAGGGGGTCGTTATCCCTGGAAAAAAAAGGGCAAATGGAGCTTGCGGTGCCGGTGCAGGGGGGGCTGCACCTCGATCTGAGGGAGGAAGCGGGTAGGCTGGTAAGGGAAATGGGTGTCCGATACTCCCCCATTGGAGGTGTCGTGCCCCTGATGGAATCCTACAGATATGCTGAATTGGTTGATGTCATAATAAGTGCAAAGAAGGGTCTGGGTCCGTCCATTCCCGCCCACCTCTTCGGGGCCGGCCATCCCATGTTCATTCCACTGGCTGTCGCTCTCGGATGCGACCTCTTCGACAGCGCATCCTACGCGAAGTTCGCCAAGGACGGAAGGTACCTCACCATGGACAGGACCCGCCACCTGAGGGAGATGGAGAGCTTTCCCTGCTCATGCAGGACCTGTTCGAGAATGGAACCCAAGGAGATGCTGGAGCTACCACCATTGGAGAGGGAGGCCCTCCTGGCGGAGCACAATCTGTGGTCCCTGCGTGCGGTGATGGGAGAGGTGCGCTCTGCGATAAGGGAGGGAACCCTATGGGAGCTGGTGGAGAGATCGGCATCCTTCCATCCCTCCCTCTATGAAGCCGTAAGACATCTGGGCGACCGTGCTGATTTCCTCGAGGATAACGCCCCGGCGACCACAAGGAGGTTCATGTGCTCGGACCTGAACCTGGGCATATGCAGGCCGGAATTCAGGCGGTACCGCAGATCACTGTGTAAAAACTACAGGTACCCCGATGCCGATGAGATGGTCCTTGTGAAGGGGACCTCGGGATTGAGGGGTACGGTCGGCAGCAGGAAGTTGCACTCATCCTTCGGAAGGGGAAGCTGGGTGGTCGTAACGACCCCCATCGGACCCGTCCCCTCGGAGCTTCTGGATATGTATCCTCCAGGGCAGTCCGTGCTGCCCCCGATCGATTCTTTGCCCGGCGAGATCCGGAACGAGGTGGAAAACCATGTGAAGGCCTTCTCCGAGGGATGGGCAGGCCCCGTAAGGTCAGCGGACGCGGATTCGCTATCCGATGATGCTGTGGAGAAGGCACCCTCCGGTCTGGACCTGCACAGGATCATAAACGTCTCGAGGATGCAGTTCGGAAGGGAGACCGACCTCGAGATAGACCGCGTCCTGCTTGGAGAATATTCCGACCTGTCCCTGCTTAAAGAGAGGGTGGTCCTGAGAACGTCAAGAAGAACAGGTAAGGTCAGGAACGTACTCGCTGTTGACGGTGATAAGGAGGAGCACATCCTCTCCCTTCGGGCCGAGGACGGCCATTTCACACTCAAGCTGGCGGGTGGAGCGAGACTGCACCACGCGGGGTGGCCTTATAGAGTGACGGTCGACAGCGAGACAGGTGAATACAATGCAATGGGGTACAATGTCTTCTGCAGGTTCGTTCTTTCCGCCGGTGAATGTATAAGACCCGGGGACGAGGTGCTTGTCGTTGACCCTTCAGGTTCACTTCTGGCGGTTGGACAGGCCAGGATAACAGGAAGGCATATGGTGGAGGGGGATTCGGGCGTCGCCGTGAAGGTGAGGGAGGGGATAAAGGGCAAATGAGGTGGTTCCCTAAAGTCAATGTAGTCGATAATACATGGGGGTCCGTAGGTGAACCGCAGATGAGGGACCAAGAGGCAGTGGAGTCCGGCATAAGGACGGAGAACCAGTCGAACCCCAATCTTTTCGGGATCCGGAGGATCTCGATCACACCCATTGTCCAGGGGACGCAGAGGACACCCGACAGACCATCCACCTCATCCGTGACGTTGGTCAGGACCAACACTAACACGGTCGTCATCGACACCGGTTCGGCCGAGGTGGAGGACATGGTAAGGAAGGGTTTCTCGGACCTGCAGGTTCCCCTGGAGAAGGTCAACGTACTGGTGACCACCAGGTCCCATCCCGATTTCTCCGGAAACGATCCTCTTTTCGTCAACGCCCTTCAACATATCAGGAAGGAGGAATGGGTTGGAGCGAACACCAAATTGAGAAGGGTCATGATGGGAACCCCCTACCACTGGATAGATAGGTACATGAAGCTTGTAAGACTACCGTTCCCATCCCCTGGCTCCCTGGTCATGCTGCTTCACCTTCCGGAGAGGGAGGAGCTGCTCGAGCCCAGTACCAGACACCTGGCCGGGAAGGTAATAGGGGTGGCGGGTTTTGCGATAAAGGGCGAAAAGGACCAGGCGGTCCAGAGGGCTTTCAGGGAGTTCAGGAAACAGGACCAGAGGGGCATTATGAGGGAGAAAAAGACCAATATCAATTCGATGAAGGACCTTCTACATTACTGCGATCGCATCATACCCGGCTACGGTCCGATGTTCTCCACGAGGGATTATTGAGGTGGATATCCATGGATTTGAACAGGGAAAGAGAGGGGGGCACGTCGGTCGAGGAGACCGCAAGGGCCATATCCACCATGGAGGTAAGGGGGGCCGGCCGCATAGGAAGGGCTGCCTCACGGGCCCTCTCCGACCTTGCTAATGTCTCGGACGCCGGGACCGCGGACGAGCTGAGGGAGGAACTGAAGGACGGAGCGAGCTTGCTCTACTCCACAAGACCCACCGCCGTTTCGCTCAAGAACGCTATAGTACAGACCCTGATGGGTACGGGGGAAGAGAGGGAGCTTGAGGGATTGAGGAGAAGGGTACTGGAGAACTCCCTGGCCTTCATAGAAGGGTCCGAGAGGGCACTCGAGAGGATCTCCACGATCGGTGCGGATATGGTACCCGAGGGATCGACTGTGCTGACCCACTGCAACTCAACGGCAGCACTCTCCGTCGTGGAGAGAGCGTACAAGAATGACAGGCTATTGGAGGTTTTCTGCACCGAGTCCAGACCCTGGAGACAGGGGCACATAACCTCGAGATGGCTGGCGGCGAGGGGCATTCCCGTGACAATGATCGTGGATTCGGCCGTGAACCATATGATGGATTCCATAGATATGGTCCTGGTGGGCGCCGACACCATAACATGCAGGGGGGAACTGTATAACAAGATAGGGACATCCCAGGTCGCGCTGAGCGCCAGGGAGAACGGCGTACCTTTCCACTCATGCGCCGAGAGCTACAAATTATCGTTCGATTCCCTAAGCGGCACCGAGGTCCTTGTGGAGGACAGGGGGCCTGTCGAGGTGGCGGACCCCCTGCACCCTGATGACCTCCCGGGTGTATCCTTCAGGAACCCCGTTTTCGACATGACCCCTCCCCACCACATCACCTCATTCATCATGGAAGTGGGGAGTGTGAAACCGGCAGGTGTACATGCCCTGATGAAAGGGATTATCAGGGAAACCGCTTCGGGAAAAGGGTCCGAATGGAGACTGGATTGGCTGGAGGATTGAAAGAACCCCCTCGGGACCGATGGAGATATCTATAAGGTGATCGATAACTCGACAGGGGACCCGAATGGCAGATAATGAGGAGAAGAAGGAAAAAGGGACCGGACCCAATATGTACGAGGTATGTCCAATAGACCTCGAGACGACCGATTATACCATAGTCCTGAACAGGGTGGACTCACGGGAGTTGGGCCTCAGGTCCCTTGACAGGGCAAAGGTGAGCATCGGGGACCGGTCCGTAACCGCACTGGTGGAACTCACCGATTCCGTGGTGAAGCCGGGCCAGGTGGGTGTACTGGTGAGGGGAAGGCAGTCCCTGGGCGTGGAAAAGGGGGACCAGGTCCGGTTGGCGCCTTCACCGAGGCCCCGTTCCGCGGAGATAATCAAAAAGAGGATGAAGGACCAGGAGCTTTCCACCGAGGAGATAACCACCCTCACGGAGGACATAACAAAACACCTACTCTCGGATGTTGAACTGGCAGCGTTCGTGACATCCACGTATATGAAGCCGATGTCCAACAGGGAGATCACGGACCTGACAATGGCGATGGTGAAGACCGGCGAGGTAATAGATATTGACGCCGAACCCATCTTCGATTTTCATTCGGTCGGGGGGGCTCCGGGCAACAAGGTGACGCTCCTCATCGTGCCCATCGTGGCCGCGGCCGGCCTCTACATACCCAAGACATGCTCAAGGGCGATCTCATCCGCCGGGGGAACCGCGGACATACTCGAGACGATCGCTAACGTGACTCTCCCTGCATGGAAGATAAAGGAGATAACCGAGACCGTCGGCGGGACCATAGCCTGGGGCGGAGGTGTCAACATCGCCCCCGCGGATGACATAATAATAAGGATCGAATATCCCCTTGCCATAGATCCCTACTCCCAGGTGATAGCCTCCGTCCTGGCCAAGAAGAAGGCGGTGGGAGCCGATTTCCTGCTCATGGACATACCGGTGGGCGCCAATACCAAGGTCGAGGATATCGACCTCGGTAGAAGATACGCCAGGGACTTCATGGATATCGGAAGGTCCATCGGGATCAACGTTGAATGCGCCATTACATACGGAGGCCAGCCGATCGGGCGCAACATCGGGCCAGCCCTGGAGGTCAAGGAAGCGCTTCAGATACTGGAGGGTGACCCACCCTCGACGAGCGTTGTTGAGAAATCGATATCCCTTGCGGGTATCATACTGGACATGGCGGGTGGTGGGGGGACCGGGAGGAAAAAGGCCGAGGAGATACTGGAGAGCGGGACCGCTCTGGAGAAGTTCAAGGAGATCGTGCACGCGCAGGGTGTCCTGGTGGATGATATCCGTTCGGAGAGCATACGCGTGGGCAGGTACACAAGTGATGTGTTCGCAGTACAGGACGGTTATGTCAGCGGTATCAACAACAAGAAGATGGTAAGGATCGCAAGGGCTTCGGGATGCCCCCATGACAAATACGGAGGGATGGTATTACACAAGAAGCGGGGGGACAAGGTGGAAAAGGGGGATGCCCTTTTCACCATCTATTCCGATTCGAGGGCAAAACTGGAGGACGCGGTCTCACTAGAGAGGAAGTTGATGCCGTACCACATAGAGGGAATGGTGCTGGAGAGGCTGCCCTCCGAGAAGGTACTGGGCCATTGAGGGCCGTTTTCGGTGGACCCATGTCCCGGTCGTAATGCAGCTTCGATCTATATTCCTGCCCCGGAAACTCAAAGGTTAAAGGTCATATCTTAAAAGGGACCGAACCGTAAAGTAAATGGAACATACCAGGTTCTCCCCTATATTGGAGGAACATCGGAGGATGTAGGTTGGCAAGGACAGGGTCGTTATCGAGGAGGCTGTTGAGACGCCTGACGGGGAGACAGAGCAGGTTCAGGCAGGTGCAGAGAAGGATGAAGTGGGAGAGGGAGGGGGCCCTCCCCGCATCGTTCTACGGCAGGAGGGATATCCTCGACCGCTCCACATGGAAGAGGCTGATCTACAAGTACAACCCCCCCGAACTGATGGAGTCAATGGACAAGCTCCTCCAGAAGGAGAGGCTGACCGGGTCTGGTATCACGGTCCCGCCAACGCTGTTGGTTGCCGCGACTGAGGAGGACCTGGAGGGGTTCAGGACCTGGACCGAAAACAACCGGGAGGGGTTCGTGGTTAAGCCGAGCATGGGCCACGGGGGGGCGGGGATCCTCGTCGTGGAGAGGAGGGTGGCAAGCAGGTTCATACTTCCCTCGGGAAGGGGGATAGGCCGTGATAGAATAGAAAGGCATATGGGCAGGATAATTCTCGGCAGCTATTCGGGAGGGATCCCCGACAGGGCCATAGTGGAGAGGAGGCTGGTGCTCTCAAGGAGGCTCAGGGAACTGACCACCATAGGGCTACTTGATATCAGGGTGGTCGTATTCAGGGGGTTCCCCATTATGGCGATGACACGTCTTCCGACGAAGAGGTCCGGCGGGAGGGCCAATGTCCACCAGGGAGCACTTGCCGCGGGCATCTCCGTATCGGAGGGGAGGATCACATCGGCATCCATAATGAGGAAAAACGTCAGAAAGCACCCTAGGACAGGCAGGAACATAATAGGTTTCAGGTTCAATATGTGGGAGGACATACTGGAATCCGCATCATCGGCGGCCGAGGCCATGGGAATGGGCTTCGCCGGGGTCGACCTAACGGTGGATGATGATCTGGGGGTGGTGGTTATTGAGGTCAACAGAAGACCGGGTCTGGAGATACAGAACGCGAACAGGGCGGGAATGAGAAAAAGGATACAGCACGTCAACAGGAAGATCAGGAAAGAGGGAAAAGAGCTGGAGCTCATTGGTCCGGGACTCAAGGTGGAACTCGCCAGAAAATGGGATTCGGAGGGGTGGAGCAGGCATCCTGTGCTCGAGGAGGAGTGAGGTCAACCCTGGTCCTCGGGATGGGATGTGATCACTATCCTAACCTCTGTACCTCCTTTCATGAAGAGTACGTATCCGTACCTGTTCAGCCTGTCCAGGGCCTCATCCACCAGCCTCGTATCCTCTCCGGGCAGGATCGAACAACGTGGGACCTGTTCCAGCCCTCTATCCTCGTAATCCCTTCTCAATTGATAGTATATCCTCCTGTCGATCTCCTTCAACCTCTCCCTCCACGGGTGGCTCCTCATGCCCCCGAACCTCTCCTCCTCCGCCCTTATCCTCACCTCCTCCAGGCCCTGCTTCATTAGGATGGAATAGAGACGCTCCCCCTCCTCCAGCCCCATGAAAGAGGCCCTTACATATCTTCTGCCTTTCAGCACCTTCCCCACGTTCAACCTGGAGAAAGAGAGTGCCAAACGGAGCGCACCCAGGGGCTCCGGCTCCCCCACACCCCCCAGGTCGAACAGCTGCTGCCTGTGCGCGCTCATCACCGCTCTTTCGGCCATCTCCCTGACCTCTTTCTCGGGAGGCGGAGGCATGTACATCGCCGTCAGCTGATAGTCCAGCACGTCCAGGTCGAACTCGTTTTTTTTACCCCTCAGGACAGCGTCCTTGAGTATGAAGGGAAGGGCTATAGGTAGCTTCTGTCTCGTCCAGGCATCCGATACCCTGTGGGGTTTCACTATCGTGTAACATTCCTCCGGTGCTCTGCTTGATTCAAGCGACGTTATACCCCTTACCGTATCGAGAGGGCTGTAGTGGTACCTTGACCTCCCCCTCACCCTGAACTCGTTGGGCAGGAGGGTCATCACATCACTGGCGACATCCCTCGGTGTACCCTTGCCGGTGTCCCTGTACACCTCGAGGCCCTGGGAACCGAGACCACCATCACCGTAGACAGAAGGCGGCGATGAGACAAGTAAAAGCGCGATCACCTTGTCCAGATGGTCGCTGTCCGCATCGACCCATCTCCTCGATATGCGGTGGAGGAACTCGTCCCTTGGAAGGACTGGAGGGGGGACGGAAAGCCTGGCCCTTGAGATCCTGAGAACCTCGATGAGTTCGATCCTCCTGGAGACTCCCCGCCCTTCCATCATAACCTTTCTGTCTCCAATTACCCTCTCCACCCTTCGGCCTGGCTCCACTTCAACGAGCTCGCCCTCCTGGACATCGGTGGCAAGGTCCCTGTCAATCAGGTACAACAGCCCGTTGTCCACATCCGTGTACAACGAACCCCTGAGGGTGAAGGAGCGGGGGGATTCGAAATGGATGAAACCGGTATGGATGTGCTCCCTGTCGAAGATCAGCATCCTCTCGAGCGGACAGAATTCGGACCCCTTTGTTCTCTTCTCGAGGCTCAATCCGGACATCGCCTCCATAAGGCATCACAAGGGACTTCTAACTTTTCCCCGCGGACTTTTTTATCTTATGCTTTTTTTTGGACCTGGAGCGTTTCTTTTCCCGGATATATCTCCTGAAATCGAGCTCGAGGTCGGAGGTGACATTCTTCCTCGTGAAATATACCGCACTTATTCTCCTGAGGTCGGAGTAGGAGTCCAGGTCAAGTGCGATCTCCGGAGGGGCATATGCCACCTTCAGGTCGAGGCCGGATATGCCAGAGAAAATCCTCTCCGCCTCCGACACTGGCAGTTTCCATCTGATGGACCTAAAAAGGGGCACCCCATAATTGCATAATAGCCTTGGGTAGATCAGCGGGTTGGCACCCATCTTTCTCATAGAATACAGTCTGTTAATCATATCCATGTCCACCGCATCCGTCCGGTAGAGGAAGAGGTTGCCCATCATCAGGTTGTGTCTTTTACCTTTTTCACCCCAGATCCCCAGGTCATCAACCAGAGGGATGCCGAACTTGTTCAGGTTTCCCTTCTTCGGGTAGTTCGGCCCGACCCTTCCCAGGTCCTCGACCCTGTGCTCTATGATATACTCCCTGAGCTCCTGTCGCGAACCCATGCCGAATATCATGTCCGCAGAACCCTCCCTTCCGCGTGCGGACGCCAGAAAGGCCCGGACCCCTTCAGGGGTCACAAGGGGAACGTCTCCACCTATCACGAGGAAATGTTCCCCCCCATAACCTTTCCTTGCAAGCGCCCTTTTTCCCCTTAGAAGGTTTCCCCCCACGGACCTCCCCTGCTCGATCACACAGGCCCCCGAGAAACCAGCGCGGGACAGCTCGTTTTCTATCTGCCTCTTCTCGCCCACTATTATCAGCTTTTCCGGGTCCACTCCCTCCGTATTCCTCATAACCTCGTAGACCAGGGTTATCGGGGATATCCCCTCCCTTGACAGATAATGGACCAGCTCCTTCTTGTTCTTCCTGTAGACCCTGTCGCCCGTCTTACCCGCAAAATAGAGGACCCTCTTTAGAAAGTTGATGTTTTTGTTCGATCTGAGGTCAGGGTGCAGATAGAGAAGAGCCTTGTTCTCCCCCACGATGTAGTCGTCCCGGTTTATCCTGGATGAGAAACTTGCCTCTATCCTGCCCCTGTCCGCTGCCCACAGATTGGGGCGGATCAGCCTGTGGAGCGCGAGCCTCCGCCGGCCCCGTCTCAACTGCTTTGCGATCTTGACGGACCCTGCCAGTACTACAGTGCCAAGTTCCCCCTTCATCTTCCCTTCCCCTCGCCAATATCTCCGTTACCCTGCATGATTTGGAGGTCATACATGGTATAGAAATATTATTATCAGGTCCTGCCCCGGGTCCTGCCCCGCAGGATGCTCCGGTACCAAAAGGAAAATATCGGTTGGATGCCCTTCAAAGCCAGGTTGCGCATGAAAGAGCTAAAAAGATGGCCGCGGGGCCTGCTTTTCACGGCCCTAATCCTCCTCTGCATCGGTATGAGCATCAACCCCTCATCAATTCAGGGAGGTCGGGCAGATACCGCATCGGAGATGGCTTCCGGTCCGAAAACGATCGATAACGGCCCCTCCAGGAATGGTGCAGGGGCAGAACCCACCACACCCGCAGAAGGCGGCCCGGTCGTGGATGGTCTGAAGTACCTGGCGATCGGCCCGTCAGGCTTCAGGGAGACCATGCGTCCGCTGATAGAATGGAAGACCCGCAAGGGCGTAGTTGCCTACTATGCAGAACTGGATGGAAAGGACGGGGTCCTGAACAACAGCCTCGGAAAAGGGCGTGACGAACAGGAGCTCATCAGGGATTACATCAATCACATGTGGAGGTACACGAACCCGGAATTGAAGTGGGTCCTCCTCGTGGGCGACGGTGAGATAATACCATCCAGAAGGGTGTTCGTGAACGGTACGGTGGAAAACGATCCTGGCTACGAATACAACTGGTTGATGACTGACTACTACTATGCCGGACTTGACGGATCGTGGGATACGAACGGGAACGGCGTCTTCGGTGAGGAGTGGGAGCAGGACTTCTACGCCGAGGTCTATGTCGGAAGGTTCCCCGCGTCCAACGTGGAGGAGCTCGAGACCATGGTCTCCAGGCAATTGATATACGAGACCGACCCGCCTCCCGGTTCCTGGACCGGATCGACCCTTCTCGCAGGGTCCCTGATGGACGTCCCGAACAAGCTGGACAACCTCTCCACGCCCCTGATCGACGAGGGTTACGCATATTACAAGGACAACGCGTTCGAGCTCGTGAACAAGGTGGCCGATGTTGTCCCAGAGGATGTCACACCCTTCATGCTCTACGATTATCCTCAGGTGGAGTTCGGAGGATACAGCCAACTTTTCGACACTCTAAACGCCTCCACCTTCCAATCCCATTTCGAGGCGGGCTTCTCTACGGTCATGGTGGGCTGCCACGGTGACGAGAACGGCAACTGCACCGATTACAAGGGCGACGGTGGCGGAGCGCTGCCTTTCTGGCTCGATTACGAGGTCTACTTCGACTACGAGACCGGGGAGACCATAGGGAACGGGAACAGGGTCCCTCTCGTCTACATATCCAACTGCGATTCGCTCAATTTTTCCGAAGAGGACGACACCAACATGGAGAGGCTCCTGAGGAACAGGGAGGGTGGCGCCATAGGTGTGATAGGAGCGAGTACGACCACCTACCGGGGAGAGTTCCGGGAGAACGAAAGCTCCTGGGGGAACTGGTGGCTTGCTCAGAAGTATTTCGACATTCTCTTCCACAGGACCCCACATCCCGGGGAGGCCCTGTACCTTCAGAAGGGGGCATACGACACCTACATCCTCCAGAACTGGGAATACGAGGTGCCGATATACCGAATGTTCTGGATAGACAATCTCGCCTACAACCTTCTGGGCGACCCCGAGGGCCAGATATGGATAGGGGAACCTAAGAGGTTCGAGATGGTGGAGGGGGCGCTCTACGATCAGTACTCGGAGACCTTCTCCGCAAGGTTCATTGATAGCGGGACAGGGGAACCGGTGAAGGGCGCTCTGGTCACCCTATCTTCATCCGATGATCCCGAACTCTACATGAACCGCACAACGGACCAGAACGGGCGGTTGGAAATACCCCTCGTAAGACACTCCCTGGAACCTTTCATTGCCACCATCACCAAGGATGGCTATGTCCCTCTTGTCAATGATATCGAGGTCACATCGAAAAGGAACATAGGTTTACTGCCCGGGGTCGTACTCTCTCCCGAGTTGCCCACGGAGAACAGACAGTTCACGGCGGAGTTCACCATCAGGAACACGGGACAGGTGAACCTGACCAACGTCAGGCTGAACGTTGAGATAAGGGGGCCACAACCCGATGAGAGGGAGGTGCTGAACCCGATACTGGTCTCGCCACTGAACCGCGACAGGAACAGGGTGATACCGGTATCCCTCACCCCATTCCCGGGCAGGAACCGCCTCGTGGCAAGGGTCAGCCTCGTCTACGACCCATCAAGACCGGTGATCGAGGTCGACGACAGTGACAACGAGGTGGTGCTGGAATTCACTGCCAACAGACCTCCCGAGATGCCTTTCCCCTTCTCCCTTACCACGATAGAGGACAAGATGAGGTCCGAACTCTACGATCCCTTGAACCTGAGCAGGTACGTCTACGATGAGGACAGGGGGCCCGGGGAGCTGAATTTCGACGTCAGGGATATCGAAGGGGGTTTCGATGTTGTCATCGAAGGAGGTTTCCTTGACCTCGTTCCCCATGAGAACTGGAACGGTCCCGGATCTTTCACACTCGTGGTCTCGGATGGCGCCTACAACATCACCTCATACGTGGACGTGGAGGTGACGCCGGACCCCGATCCCCCCGAATTCGACTTGTTCCCGGATTCCGTCGAGGCGGAAGAGGATGTCCCGGTGAACTTCTCGGTCGGCATAGAGGATGTCGATTCCAACATTCTCTCGTTGATATCCAGCACCCCTTATGTGAAGATCGAGAAGATATCCAACACAACGGGACTCTTCAATGTGACAGTGAACGTCGGCCAGGAATACGTAGGTCGGACCAACTGGATATCGCTCGTAGCTAAGGACGAGAACAATCAATCGACCGAGAAGTTGATCAAATTGACCGTGAGTCCCACCAATGACCCCCCCAACGTCACCGCCCCGGCCCTGTTGAACGGCACTTCCGGAAAGAGTGTGAAGGTGGAGCTTCTGATAGAGGACGAGGACGGGGATAGTGAGTTCACCATAGCCGTATCCTACGAGTTCGGGGAGTTCACCACCAACAGGTCCGTTTTCATGCTTGATATTCCCGGGAGTGTAAAGAGAGGGACCTACACGGTCACCGTCGAGATCGGAGACAACAACGGGGGTAACCGTACCGTCACTTTCGATCTGGTGGTGGAGGAGAGCGGGTCCAGCGGGATAAACCCCTACCTTATAGTGATAATCCTCATCGTACTGGTCCTGATAGTGAGTTACGGTGCCTTCATCAAGATACAGGAGAAGAAACAAAAAGAGCTCGTGGAGAAGGTCGGAACGGACAAACCCCTGGAGGCGAGGGCCATAACACCGGAGACTTTCGATGAGGGTTCCAGGGCACCTATAATGGCCCCACCGGTCCCCCTTCAATTGGAGGGGACGATGGCAAGGAAGATGAAGGAGGAGGCCCTGGAACCCGACGATGATTATGACCAGGTAGCACCCTCCGAGATGGACGAGGAACTCGAGGACCTCGCCTCGGAGATGTTCGGCGGAGATGAGGGGGATGCATAACGCTTATATAAGAAAGGCCCTTCTAAGGTCGCCGTCCGAGGTGCAGTAATGGCCGTCAAACCCCTGCAGGCACTCAACAATTCCCTTCAGAACCGGGTCATTGTCGAGCTCAGGGCAGGTAGGGAGTTCCGCGGCACCCTGGACGGATTCGATGTCCACATGAACCTCGTTCTGAGGGACGCCGAGGAGATCGTCGATGGGGAACTGGTAAGGGAGGCAAAAGAGACGATCGTACGCGGGGATAACGTGATATACATATCACCTTAGGAGGGATCAACAGATGACCAAGGGAACCCCCTCGATGGGGAAGAAACAGAAGTCGACCCACATACGCTGCAGGAGATGCGGGAGGCACTCCTATCACCTAAGGAAGAAGACCTGCTCTTCCTGCGGTTTCGGCAGGTCCTCAAGGCTGAGGGGTTACAGCTGGGCCAAATCCCACCGGGACTAGGGGACGCTCGAGAGACTCGCCCACATCCACTTCTTCTCGATGCCCCTTCTCAGGTACAGGACCGTGATCAGTTCCGCAAGGACCACCACTCCAAGACCGATAATAGATGCAAGGAGGAAGTGGTCCATCAGGTACGACAGCATGGTCGCGGACATCAGGGGAAGTACGGTGAATATCAGGTACCTTACGAACACGGAGGAGTCGAAGAGCAATGAATTCGTCCACAATCCGGTAAGATAGGCCGTGACGTAACCCATGTAGGGTACCGCCACTATCACCACAGGTATTCCGAGAAGAAGGCCTGTCAGGTCTCCCACGGCGATCGCGATCACAAGCAACATCGAGACGGATATCGGAAGGGCCAGCAGGGAGTGTGCAACTACCTTTATTCCGATATATTCCGTCGTGGATACCGGCATGGTCTGGTCGAAATCGAGGTAGTCCATATTGACAAGGTTTGCATATATCGATACCGTGAAGAAGGAGAGCATCACGGAGAAGAAGACCATATTGAACTGGATCGGAGAACCCTCGATACCCCCTATGAGGCCGGCCAGGGCGAGGATGACGAGCATGGGCATGCCGAGCGAGAAGAGCATCCTAAGGTACGCTTTCCCCCTGACCAGGTTTATGAACTCCCTGGAGAGAAGGCCGCGCAGAACGGGGTCGGATAACCACCCGAGGGATGCGTACACATGGGAGTACGAGCCGGATGGGGAGAGACTGCTCTTGACCGGGCCGCCGTCGAAGAAGAGCACCCCCAATACAATATATAAAAGGGAGATCGAAAGAGATATGAGCAGGAAATCCCAGTTCCCCTGAAGTATACCTGCCAGCGGGACCAGGAAGGCGGTTAGTTCCCCGCTTGCCAACTGTACGACCATGGGCGGGACGAAACCCAGCGGTATGATCATCAGCATCCTCCTGTCCCGGTTCGTCAGGGCGGAAGAGATCATCAGACTGAAGGAGATGCCTATCAGGAACGAGCACCAATGGGCCGACGATATCAGAAGGAACCTCTCCAGAGGAAGGGTGCGCGCGATCTGCCCCACGGCCAGTGCGGAGGTCAAAGGGACCAGTACGAGAAAGGTATAGAACAGGAGATCATGGAGGAAATAGGAAAGATACATCCGCTTTGAGTTCACGGGCTGATACTCCGAGGATGCCGCCAGCATGGTCACCGGCCCAAGGGACCTCTCTATGAACTCCTTTCCCAGGAAGGCGATACCTCCCATCGAGATGCCGAAAAGGAAGAGGCCCAACATGACAGCGGTATGTATCTGATCGTAGGTTAGGGAGTCGTCTATCAGCGGTGAAAAGAGATAGCCCGAAAGGGCCCCCAGGAATATGAGCTGGGGAAAAAGAAGCAGCGTGAAAGCCGAGGAAAATGACCTCCTCAGTCTAATCTCCTCTTTGAGAAAGAGAGCGACCAGGCCCACCATGCCGTTCCAACGGGTACGTGCTAGTTAACATTTGTTCCGCACGTACCCGGGCTGCGTCACCTGGCCTTGTTGAAATAGTTCGCAAGGTAGGTGAAGAGTCCGCCGCCCACGATGATAGGCCACGCCACCTCGGGTTTTCCGCTCTGTGCCTCGATGACACCCCAGATTATGATCACCATTCCTACCGGGGTCAGAAAATGGTAGGCCCACCTTAGAAGGTAGAATATCCTGGCCGCGGTGGAGACCCTCTTCCTTGTTGGAGAGGGGGGGGCCTTGGTTGCTGAAGTCCTCGGCGGGGCGCGTCTTATGGTTGAGACCCTCTGCTGCAAAGGTAACACCTCTATTCCATCAAAGAAGGTCCATTAGGTAAATGAAAGTTACGATTGGCCATCCCCGGTCGATAGGATCATCTCCCTGTGGTCTATACCCGCGTCAGAAAAAACACCGCCCCTCCCGACGAAACCGAACCTCCTGTAGTAATTCTCGGTCCTCAGCTGCGCATGTATGACAACAGTTGTTGCCCCATCATCCCTGCAGGCTTCTATCATCCTCCTAATCAACAGGTTCCCCACACCCTTCCCCCTGAACCTCCCGAGCACAGCCAATCTCTCTATCTTGTGATACCCGTCCATGGACCTGACCCTTCCGCATCCCACGGGGACCCCTGAGAGGATGCAGAGGAAATGTTCACACTCGTTATCCAGACCGTCCCACTCCCTGTCGGCAGGAACCGACTGCTCCCTGATGAAGACCGCCTCCCTTATCGAGCGTACTGTCCGCATATCGTCGTCGCCTTGTGCCCTTCTGACCTCGAGATCTGAAACCGTCAAACGGCCCACCGGGACCCGAAGTGATCTAACCCGGTAAAATATTTAACCGATGTCAAGGTCCAGACCACTACCGCGGAGTGGGACCCATGAGTAAGCTTGTAGTCTATTATTCGAGAACCGGCCGCACAAGGAAAGTGGCGAAAAAGATAGCAGATGAACTGGATTGCGAGATCGTGTCCATCAGGGATCGCACCGACAGATCGGGGGTTCTTGGATACCTGAAGAGCGGCTTTCATACTATAAGAAAGGTGGATACGGATATCGAATCGGTTGGAACCGATCCAGGGGATCATGATCTGGTCATAATCGGGACCCCGGTTTGGGTTGGAACCATGGCAACGCCGGTAAGGAGTTACCTTGGTAAATATGGAAAGGAACTTCCCGAGGTGGCATTCTTCTCCACCCAGGGCGATGTTAAACCGCAGAAGGCATTCAAGGATATGAGCGCCCTGATCGGGAAAACCCCGAAAGCCACTCTGATCTTGAAGGACAGGGATGTTGACATGGGCCGCTACGGGCGGGAATTGTCCGATTTTTTGCGGGCATTGCGCTGATACCTTTCCGACCACCCCCCGACCTCGTTAGGGTAGGGGGAGGTAAAAAGGGGACCATTCATCACTACAGACCTATCCCATCGATCAGAAACAGGATCACCATGAGCAGGGAAAAGAGGAGCATTCCTGCTACGGACAGGACAAGTGCCGCAGTGTTGTGACGGTTCCTACCCTCACTTTTACGGGAGGATATCGAGATGAAAAACGAGATCAGGCTCAGCGGAAAGAATACCAGACCGGCAATTGAGAGTTTGAGCGCCAGTCTGGAGTCCTCGTCGGAGCTTGCGCCCGCTTTTTCCAGGTCCACCCATTCGGGTCCGTAGAAATACTCCCCCGGATCAAGCCTCTTCACCCTCCACCAGGGGGCCTTTACGGTCAAGGGGCCCTTCTTATCCGGAATGAGCGTCTGTGCTATCTTTCCGATGATCCACTCCATACCACCCACGTAACCGAACCTCTCCCAGATCCTCAGGACCAATTCCCACCATAACATCGTCAGTGGCATCATGACCAGAATGAGAAAGAAGCTCAATTTGGCGGGATACGGATACATATCCCCCACACATGGTACGAGCTGGAGCAGGAGGCGGGGTATCACATCGATGAACTGAAACGTATACACCGTGAAGGCGACGAACCCGAACCTGCGCAGCGATGTCGTGCATTCCGCGAACCTACTTCCAATCCCCCTGAACTCCACCAGCCGTATTATGAGCAGCAGGAATACCAGCTGGGTCCCGGTCAGCATGAGGAACCACCACAACCAGAGGGAGGGGTACAGGTTCGGGACCTGGTAGAAATTGTCCAGAAGCAGGTCGATGGAGGCATGACCTCCCGCGATGGTCAGGACAAGGCCCAGGGTTCCCGTGATCAGGGCCCCCAGTGATACGATGATGCCTTTTTTGATAAAGTCCGGGTCCGCCCTTCCGATGCAGAGATATATGCCTATGATGGACCCTATGAAGGAGACCGCAAGGAACGGGAAGATGGGCTCCGGGTTCCCCCCGAGAGGCATCATCAACGCTTTCAACAGTATTTCCGGAAGGCTGGATTCACCTATTACAGCGTACTGTACTTCAATATCCCTGCCGGCCAAAGAGGAGTGCCATTCGGACGATGGATAGCCCGGTTGAAGGGCGCGCAGTCCCTCGTAGACCGGAACCGTGAGAAAAAGGCAGAGGAGTGCGAGAAAAGCATAGATCCTCATGTTCCTGAAAGGTTTTTTCGCACCCCCCCGTAGGCTTAGGAGACCCTGCACCACCCCGTTGATCATTATGCAGAACGCAATGGTGTGAATCGTCTCCATATGGAATCCCCTCCAGAGTATCATGTCCCATCTTTCGGGATTTCCCAGAACGACCTCTCCAAGATATCCATGGTATCCTATTATGGATTCCACCAGGATCGCAGCAAGTAGAAGCACGGCCCCGCCCATCACCTGGAGCCTTGCGACCGTGAAGGGGGACCTTCCCTTTTTCAGGTTCTTGTACATCGAGATCATGTTCGAGGTCGAGCTTACCATAAGGAAGAAACCTGCGAACGCCCCGAAGAAAACGACCGAGGAGAAACCGAAGATCTGAAGGGCGTTCACCTCGATCCCGCCTTCCTCCAGCCACCCCCAATCGTACCATCTCATCGGTACGTGAAAGAGGACCATCATCCATATGGAGAAACCTCGCAGGAAATCTATGCTGGCGAACCTCTTCACATCCTGACCTCCCCTTGAAGGCCCGTCTGCCTCTCATCAGCTGATATGGGGTATTGGATATAAGTAAGGTGATGTCCAAGAATATGGTGAGGGGGGGCTGATCATCAATATTGCCCGGTAAATTTGAATTTTAGGGAAACCTAAAATAACCCCTCCGTAATCCTCCCCCAGTGATGAAGGAACGTGAGAATCCCATAAGGGTGGCACTGGTCGGAAATCCCAACGTGGGCAAGACCACGATATTCAATTCCATCACCGGGTCCTGGAAACAGGTGGGCAACTGGCCCGGTGTCACGGTCGACAAGGTGATCGGCAGGAAGAGACACCACGGTGTGGACCTGGAGGTCGTCGACCTCCCCGGAACGTACTCGCTCGATGCATACTCTGCCGATGAGGCCGTGGCTAGGGACTACATCACCCGGGAAAGGCCGGATGTGGTGATCCAGGTGGTGGATTCAACCAACCTTGAGAGGAACCTCTACCTGACGGTACAGCTGATCGAGACAGGCGTGAGACTGGTGCTGGCCCTGAACATGTACGACCAGGTCCAGAAGAGGGGTGGGAGGATCTACACAGATAGATTGGAGAACATACTCGAGGTCCCGATCGTAAAGACCGTCGGAAACAGGGGGACTGGGATCAACCACCTCTTCTACCACATGATCTCCGAGGCGCACATTGCCTCGAAACACAGACACAGGGTCACTTACAGCGACCGGATCGAGGATCTCGTCAAAAGTCTGTCGAACGTGCTTTCGGAGGACAGGGGACTCTATGTCAACATGGACATGGGACATCTTTACCACAGGCCCCGGCCCATGAGAAGGAACCCCCTCCTCAGGTGGTTCTCCCTCAGGCTTCTGGTAGGGGACAGGGAGGCCCTCGATGATATCGTGTCCGCGGATGTCAGAAAACGAGTGGAGCGGATCCTGGAATGCACTGACCCGGACGACATGGAGCTGTCCATCTCCGATCGAAGGTACGAGCTGGTAAAATACATCGTCGGCAGGGTCCACAGGGGAAAGAGGAAGACCGCATCCCCATCGGACATGATCGATGGCGTGCTCACGAGCAGGTGGTTCGGGATACCCATCTTCCTGCTCGTGGTGTGGGCCATGTTCGAGCTGACCTTCAGGTTCGCATCACCGTTTGTGACCATTATCCAGCTGGGTACCGGGGCTGCGGGGGACCTGGCCATGGACATTGTCCCGGTGGGCTGGCTGGCCTCCCTTATCGGGGAGGGCGTGATCCCGGGGGTGGGAGGAGTGCTCTCTTTCCTCCCGAACATATTCGTCCTATTTCTCGTGATCTCGCTTCTGGAGGCGAGCGGTTACATGGCCAGGGCCGCCTTCGTGATGGACAAGCTGATGTACCGTTTGGGGCTTCCCGGGAGGTCTTTCATACCCATGATGATAGGTTTCGGTTGCAACGTCCCCGCCATAATGGCAACTAGGACGATCGAGGATAAAAAGGACAGGCTCATAACCATACTGATCAACCCATTCATCTCCTGCTCGGCCAGGCTTCCGGTCTTCGTTCTTCTGGCAGGGGCCTTCTTTGGCAGGAATGCGGGTTTCGTGGTCTTTCTTTTGTATTTGGGGGGGATCGTGATCGCTGTGGTCTCCGCCAAATTGTTCAGAGAGACCATCATAAAAGGGGAGCCCGCACCATTCATCATGGAGCTTCCTCCTTATCGCGTCCCCACTTTTAGGACCACTTTCAGGCAGACATGGTCCCGGGGTTCCGAATACATCAAGAAGGCAGGCACGGTGATACTGGCGGGTTCAATCGTTATCTGGGCACTTGCCAGCTTCCCTTGGGGTGTCGAATACGGAGGAGAGGAAAGCCTGGCTGCGGATCTGGGCAAGACACTGGAGCCGGTCATAGAACCTCTTGGATTCGACTGGAGGATTGGGGTTTCCCTCGTTTTCGGTTTCATTGCCAAGGAGGTCGTGATAGGATCTTTGGGGGTCCTTTTCGGTGAAGAGGACGGGGGAGGGGGCCTGGAAGACGATCTGAGGGGGGACGAGGTCTTTACACCCCTATCGTCCCTCTCGCTGATGGTATTCGTACTCATCTACACACCATGCCTTGCAACTCTGGCGGTCATCAGAAAGGAGACAAGGTCAGTAAAATGGACCGCTTTTTCCGTCATCTACAGCCTTTCCCTTGCGTGGACATTATCTTTCGTCATCTATCAGGGGGGGATGCTTATTGGCCTCTGACGCCCACGGCGGAAAGGATGTAAGGTGGCCCGTCTGGGCATCGTTGGGGGCCCTTGGAGGTGCCCTCTATCTGATCCTGGCGCTCCTTGTGCTTGCAGATCACGCGAACCTTTTCCCGTTTTACATCCCACCCCCCCTTGTCCGAAGTGACCTGATCACACCCGCGGTACTTTTCATGATAGGGGGTGTCCTTATATACGGGGGGATCAGGCACAACAGCGATCCGGAATTGGCCCACGCCTACATCTGGGTGGGGTCGATGCTCTCGGTAATGGTGCTGGTCGTTCGTACCCTTGTCATCTCGGCAGAGGCGGTGGAAGCACATATTCTGCTGGAAGACGGTTTCGAGGGATGGACGGCCGCGGGAGAGATCGGCCCAGCCGTTTACCTGTCGGTGGTCCCAATCATAAATATAATATCGAATAGAAGCCTGTTCACCATATGGAGAATGTTCGAGTGACCGGGGTGCTGGAATGAACAGGGAGATACTGAGGATCCTATCCGAAGGCGGACTTTCGGTGCAGGAGGTATCGAACACCCTTGAGATCGGTCTCGAGGAGCTCGGGAGCAGGTTGATACTTCTTGAATCCATGGGCTTCGTACGAAAAGAGGTGGAATGCAATCGCTCCCCATCATGCGTAGGATGTCCGATGGGGGATTCCTGCTCCGAGCCGAGCGACAGACCCCTTCCCGCGGTCTATTCCATAACCGAAAAGGGAAAAAGGACCCTGGAACGTGGAAAGGACTGCGGGTAATAAGTCGGAGGTCATGGTTTGGGTGGTCATTGCCGGGTCACTGCAACATGGACCTTACCGCTCCTGATGGTCCTTGGGCTTACGGTCATCGGCCCCAGCACCGCCATGGGTTCGGACTGCGAGGACTGCCACGACAGGTCGGACCACCATCCCGGTGGAGGATATACCTACGACCCTCCGTTATTCCTGATGGTCCATGACCCTTTCTATCCTGTTGGCTCCGACATATCGGTCGTCCTCAAGAGCACCCACCCCCCTGACTATTCCCTGAGGATACTCCAAGGAGAACTGTCGGTATCCGGAACCTCCATGATGATCGGGGATGGTAGGATGGGTACCGTCTCCGATGATGGAGAATGGGAGAAGGTCACCTGGGAGCTCAGGTCGGTCGAATATGGCCCAGCGGATCTTCTTGCATCCGTAGTGTATGAGGTCTCATACGATCATGACAGATCGGGGGGCCAGGATACTGCAAGGTATGAGAAGAGAGTGACCACATCGATCCTCGTCGCTGATCTGGGATTGAGGATCACTCCCGGGACCGTGATATTGAGCGGCGCAGGAAGGAATGCCAGCATACATCTACTTTCACATGCTGAGATCGACGGTCTCCGGATAAAGGTCTCCCCCTCCCTGGATGGTTGGCTGGACGTCGGTGATGTTAAGGGTTCCCTCGCCAAAGGTGAAGAGGTCGATGTCGTGTTAAAACAGCTCAGGGACGGGAGGGCGGCCGGGGAGGTCAACATCAGCTGGACAGAGGAGGGATCGGAAGTATCAGCAAAGGTCACGATCGAGATCATAGAACGGGAAAGGGGCGGGAGGGGGGACGATACCCTCCTCGAGATAGGGGGGTATACCGGCCTTGTCGCATTCATGGTCCTTCTCAGCAGTTACATCACGGGCGGAACCACTGCCCTGAAAAGGGTCCATGGGAAATTGTTCGAATCGGACAGGCAGAGGATCAGGGTCCACTGTGTCATCTCATTCGTACTCCTCGCCATCGTGATGATCCATTCGGTTACGCTCGTTTTGGGGCCGTACGGCAATATGCTACTCGCGTGGGAGGTGGTGCTCGGGGAGATCGCTCTTACTATCATGCTGCTGATCGCACTGAATGGGATATTCCGTAAAAGGATCGTATCGTTGTGGGGCAATGAAAACTGGAGGAGGATACATTCCTGGGGGACCTCGATAGCGGTAAAGCTGGTGATCATACACATGCTGTTCATGGGGTCCCATTTCACATGGTTCAGGGAGCTGATCGGGATATGATGGGAAGGTGAAAGAAGATGACCGCACACGAGCTGGAGAGCATCTGGGTCCTGATCCATCCCCCCCTCGCCATTCTGGGTTATCTTTTCACATTCATCGCGCTTACAAAAGCGGTGCAGCTCAATCGAAAGATATATTCCGGGGACAGAGCAATGGAAAAGGACCTAAGGCTCTCCCTGGTCATTGCCTGGTGGCTTACATTCCTCGGTCTGATAAGCGGGATGCTGTGGGCCCAGATGGCCTGGGGCTCCTTCTGGTCCTGGGACCCGAAGGAGACCGCCACGCTGTCGGTCTTCCTGGTGTTGACCGCCGCTGCCATCCTGAACCAGCTGAAATGCCCCGTTCCCATCCAGACAGCCGTTCTTATCCTCGATACGCTTCTGGTCCTTTTCACCTTCTTCATCTCGTTTTTGGACCTAGGCCTCCATTCCTTCTGACCGTATAAAGGTACGTCGGAAATCGATCTGCGGCGATCACCTCCCCGGGGGGAGGATCGACGTAAAAAAAACGTCAGATGGGGCCCTTCCTCGGGCCGGACCCGCTGGGTCTGTGTATTATCACGGTCCCACCCTTTCTCTCGACTATAAAGGCCCCGAGACGGGATACGCATCCCATAAGCTGGTCCTCCCAGCCGGAGGCTGGGCCCATGGACCTGAGCACCTTGACCTTGATCAGTTCGTTCCTCTCCAGCTGGGAGTCTATCTCACTCTCCACAGCTTTGGTAAAACCGGATCTGCCGACCTGTACGGTAGGCCGAAGATCCCTTCCCGCCCTCTTCAGTTCCTCCCTATCCCTCATCCCCATTCACCGTTCCTTTTTCTGGTATATCCTTCAATTTCTTTTCAACGTTGGTGCTTGCAGATCCCGTATTCAGGCTCCTTACGAAGGGGTACCTCATCACATTCCCACACTCCAGGCATGTAAACACCTCCACCTTTGACCTCACACGCACCCTCAGGTTGACCCCTGGTACAAGTGGTGTACGGCACCTTCCGCAGGTGAACCTCCTCAACCTTCCCGGAACCCTCCTTGTGGTCCTCATCCCTATCTTCTTGGCAAGAGTGGTGTATCTCCTTGCCCTATCTACATCACCCGCTCTTACCGCCTTTATTGCCTGATCGTGAAGGTGCACTATCCTCTGGTCCGCAGCCGCGAGGAGCAGTTTGCTCTTCTTTCCCCTTCCGGTGCGTCTCATCGGACTCACATCGGGCAACCCTTATATAAACGATTCAACCGGTATCGATCCCGTGTTTCGGGCCATCACTCCTCATCGGGCGGTGAGGTGCCCATTTCATCGGTGACCTCATCCCGTGCAGGGATGGTCAGCTCCATCACGTTGGAACCCATCCTCCTCTGCTGCTCCTCGCTAAGGGCGGATGAGGCCGTTGAGGTCTCCACGGGTCCGGTCCCATGAGAAGCGGCCACCTTGCCCGTCGGATCGTACTCCCCCTCCTCCTCGGGCTCGGGTTCAACCTCTTCCTCCTCTTCCCGTTTTCTACCCGCGACGATGAAAAAGACCACGCCTATGGCCACAAGGAGTGCCACGATACCTGCAATAATGAAAGGAAGGAGGCTGCCATCCTCCTCATCGTCAGTTTCGTTCCTCGGTCCCTCGGGCGCTTCCTTGACCACGAAGACCATCGTTTTCTCAACCTCCCTCCCGTATTCGTCGGTGACCGTGATGACCACGGTCCTCGAGCCGGACGGGGCCAACGAAGCGTTTATTATAAACGGATATTCCACCAGCGTACCGGAAGGTGACACAAGAGGGTAAGATGTCTTAAGAACCAAAAGGCCACCTTCGTCCTGCAAGGAAAGGCTGTAGTTCATCGGCTGGGACAGGGGGTTGTCCACGCTTATTTTGAACTCCGCCTCCGACCCGTACTCGATATCCGGCATATCCAGTATCTCCACCTCATGCAGGGGCGGATCATAGGTGAAGACCAGTGAAAAGGAGGTAGCGGTCATGCCGTCCGCTTCTGCCACGACCCACCACCTGTGAAGGCCGGGGACCCATGGATAGAAGACCTTTACCTCTTCGATCAGGTCAGCGATCTCGCTCGTTTTGCCGTCCGGACGCTCGATCATCAATTTGTAGGTAAGGTTCCCCGGATTGATATAATCCCCGTACCAGCGTAAGTTTATGGACCCTCCCACCTGATCGATCATGGTATTGTTGAGGCTACTCTCAAGAGAGATCAGCGGGTATGCAAGATCGGGCCTGCAGTTGATGGCCAGTGTGGGGGACTCCCGCCAATTGCTTCCGACCCGGTCCTTCATCCTGAACTTGACGTAGTTCTTCTCCCCGGGTACCAGATCGACACTTAGGGATATCCTCTCCACAGTATCCGGAATTCCGGCAACGGAGTTTTCAAGATCATCCCAGGGCAGGTAATTACCGTCCGATCCGGCCTGGGTGTACTGGATCGTATCCGGATCTACCCCGGACAGTTCATCGTAAACGGATATGCAAACGACCACACTCGTCCGGGTCGTGTTCAATATCGCCTCCGGGTCAATGCTCGGGTACATGAAAAGGGGCATGTGGGAATCCACGACCAGGTTCTTTTCGAAAAGGTCGGATGCCCTCCCCGCATTGTCAACGGTCCACACATAGAGGATGTGATTCCCTTCGGATATCGGGAATATCTTTTCGAACTCCAATGTAAGGTTGGATTCTGCAGGATAGAGGTTCTTGTCCAGAGAATAGCAGATGCCCTTCAATCCGGACCCCGTCTCCTCGACATGGTCCCATGTCAGATACATTGTAGCATCGTCATCCATCCATGTGGGCGGGTCCACCGAGCTCTCATCCCTCAGGGTCAGGTTGATGGGTATGCCCGGTCTGTCCAGGTCCAATCTGAAATCGAAATCCTTTGTCCACAGTTCCACTCCCTCATTGGTGGTCAGGTTCATGGTAAAGGTTACCACCGAACCGTCCGAACCATGTATCGGAACCCTCAGCTGACCCTCCCCTCCTTTCATGTAGTTCCACGAATCGCTTTCGTTCTGAGCGTTCCTGAAATTGACCAGAAGGGACTGGTTGTAGGGCTGCATAGAGGGGTTGTCCTTGAACGTAACCGTTATGTTGGAAACGGTCAGGTCGGTCCTGCCGAACAACCACCCTTGCGTGGCCTGAAAGATGGTATCTTGAAGGGAGGAGGAGAACCTGTAACCCACAACCTCGAGCTGTGACCTCATGGTGAGAAGGTTCTGCTTCCTACCCACCTCGGGTGTGGCATCAATGGTCAATGGCAGAACCTCGGCATCTATCGTGTATCCGTCCAGCATATCGAACGTGAACTCGATCGGTACGGTCAGGTTCCACTCCGAGCCCGCTGTTTCGAACACCGGGTCCGAATTAAGCTCGAACCATGTGACACCTTCCTCCTTTTCCACAACGTTGGTCGCCCTTGTCCATGTTATGTTCGTATCCACCGTACCCCGATAGAGTCGGATCGACATGCCAACAAGGTCATCTAATTGCATATCCGTGGTCCCCTCGATGTAGATTCCATACTCACCAACGGTCGGATAGGCATTTATCGTGCTCGACACGATATTGCCTTCGGTGTCCAGCATTCGAACGAGCCTCGCCCGGGTCCTCAGAATTGGATTGTATTCCCACACCTCGAGGTCCTTTCCATCCCCGGCGAAGGCATAGGTCCTGGCCCGTTCGGGAGAGTAGAACAGCCCGGGATTATCCCAGCCATCGATATAGGGATGCTCCTGCTCCTCCCACCCCAGCCAGCCCCTTCGGTACAGATAGGATCTGGTCGGGTAGGTTCCCTGGGGGTCATCACCGAAGACCATCAGCTCCTCGGTGTCGCTGTTGAAGGATAAGGCATGCCGGGATCTTGCAGTGGGTTCATCCTGAACGTGCTGGTAAGGCTGCCAGGATCCGGTCAGGATATCGAAGAACCACAGGTCGTTCAGCTCGGAATCCGACAGACCAATACCTCCGAAAAGATAAAATCCTCCCCTTTCCGCGTCCATGGCGAGTTTTCCCTCCATCCTTGCGGACGGGCTTATCGTCGGCTCCAGCAGGTCCCATCTCTCCTGAGCGAGATCGTACCTGGCCAGTACGTTGTCGACGTAGTTGGGGGGGGTCACATTACCTCCGAAGAGATAGACCATCCCGTTCTCCGCGTCGCAGATCATAGAGGACCTTCCCCTCTTACCCTGAGGTGGATTGAAAAGGATCTGCTGCCAGGTTCCGTCATCAACATCGAAGGACCAGAACTCCTTGTAAAATGTGTAGTCCCTCCACCAGTCGTGGCCGTCGTTTTTCCATTCGGAGGAATAGCCGCCGTATACGTAGAACCTGTCGTTGACATGGTCGTAACAGGAGGCCATGCCGGACCTCACCTCGGGTTGGGGCCCGGGAGAGAAATCCACACCATGCCAGGTACCGGCGGTAAGGTCGAAATATGCTGCCTGCCAAGAGTAGGAATCGTTTATACGGCTGTTGTCCCCTGAAACCGGCTTCAATACCATTAGCTGCCCTCCGTGGTCCGGGTCGTATCCCGTGAAACCAGATCCGCCCATGAAGCCCGGGCTTCCTTCGAGAGTGAAGCTTGTCATGGACGTCAGGTCCAGCGCGCAAAGGTCGGTCTGACCTTCATATCCTCCGAGCACTACTGCTGTAGACCCGTCCCCCATCATGTCCCAGCTCCTGACCCACCTGGGGGTGAGCGGTCCTGTCAGATTTATCATTGAAACGGACCCGTTACTGGGATCGATCAGATAGCACTGTCCCGTGTATTCCCTGTTGAGGTTGTTTCCGCTCCTGTAGCCATGGTACCCGAGGGCTATGCTGAGCTTATCCGTCTCCTCAACATACTGGATTATCGCCCCGGCATGTGTCTCTATATCCAGGTCCCAGCTGATGCGTTGCCACTCCCCGGTTGATATGTTGTACTCCCAGAGGTCGGAAGCGAAATCGTAACTATCCGTCTGTCCCAACGCTAGGTAAAGCTTTGTGCAGTTGGTGTTTATGGTGAGCAGCGCCTCGTCCCTTCCGGCCGGTTCTGGCTCGGGGTCGTACTCCGTCCACCCTTCCGTTAAATTGTACTGATAGAGGTCGTTCGTTCTTGGTCTGTCCCATTGAGACCTCCGATGTCTTCCACCGAAGATCCAGATGGAATCGCGTACCCTGTCATAGACCATTGCCGATTCTAGATGGTTTCGGGGTTGGTCCGGTTCATCTATCTCCATCCAGGTCATGTTCTCATAGAAGAAAAGGAATAGATCGTCCAGGTATTCGTTATTGTCATATCCCCCGTAAAAGTATGCCACGGACGAATCGGAATTGGAAACGAAGGCGGTGTAATAGAGATCGTAGTTCAGGGGAACACCGTTCGTTCTCCTCAGCAACCAGGTGCTGTTCTCCTGGAAATAGGACCAGACCTCGCAGGGACCCTGGGTCCTCCTGAACACCACCAGCTCTCCTTCGGCCTCCCGGTACATCATGAACGCCTCCGAGGTCGAAACGGGCCAGTCGAATACCTTTGTCCAGTTCCCCATCTCTCCCTCCCTCGTTGGCCTTGAGGTCAGGTCCTCTCCCTCCTCTTCCCCACCGCCGCCGGAGGTGATAGGGGGAATAAGCAGAAGGAATAGTACACACGCAACGACCATCCCTCTATATGTCGAAATCCTACGGTGCTTCAATATCTTCATATCATCGCCCCTGTACACTACGTTTCAGAATCGGAACTCGCCATGATCCGAACCGCTTTGGTTAATCCGCCTATATATTATTTTAAGGTATTGAGAAAGAACGGCGGCTCCGAGGATATAAATCATTGATCACATTCGCTGCTCCCTGGAACTGAGCTAGAAGGATTTAAGGGGAAGAAAGTAATTGAAGATGTGAGTGCGTTGGTCCTCGATCGACGTTGTTCAACCCCATGTAGAGTGCGTTGCAGGGATAGCGATGTCAGGAAAAAAGAAAAAGGCGGGAAGGGTCGACTTCTGGGGCCGCCTGAGGGATTCGGCGGGAAAGGGGATCAGGGAGAAACCCTGCTTTTCAGGTTCATGGATAGACCTCGGGGAAACGGACATACCCCTAAGGGACAGGAGGAGGAACCGGTTCCTCCGAACGGAACTGCACGTTAGCGAAGGCGGAACGGAGAGGCTCTATAGGGCCCTTCCACATGAATATGAACTGAACGGTGAACAGGTTGGGATCATAAGGTCCGTGATATCCGGGATGCAGCTCTCTCCCCCGCCGATCTCGATAATGGAGGATGAGAGCCGCCTGAGGAGATACACGGAGGGGAGGGCACAGAGGTCGCTCTCCGAGATGGACCTGAAAAACGGTGAGACCAGGGTCCCCGTACTGGCCAGGATATGCGCCCAGTACTCAACGGGTTACGGTCTCATCGAGCACCTTCTTAGGGATGAGAGGGTACAGGACATCTACGTGGATTCTCCCCCGGAGGCATCCCCCGTTTACGTCCAGGTCGGGGGAAACGTGGAAACGGATCTCCAGGGGATATACCCCACCAACTTTTATCTCACAGTAAGGGAGCTTGAGAGGATCTCCTCTATACTCAGGTTCACCTCCCGCAGGCCCTTCTCGGAAGCACATCCTGTTCTCGAATGTGACCTGAGCCTATACAACGCCAGGGTGACTGCAGTGGGCCCGCCCCTGTCACCGAACGGTATCTCGCTTGCGCTGAGAAAGCACTCCCACGATCCATGGACGCTTCTCAGATTGATAGACGCGGGCACCCTGGACTCACTTACGGCCGCATTTCTTAACCTCTGTCTTGATACTCGGGCAACCGTACTCGTGGCAGGTCCCAGGGGGGCGGGTAAGACCTCGCTCCTCGGGGCTCTGCTCTTCGAGATGGATGTTTCCCAGAGGATGATAATCATCGAGGATACACCCGAACTGCCCGTCCCATCACTGGTCAAGGAGGGGTTCAAGGTACTCTCCCTCCTGGTCGGGGAGAACAGGGAGCTTTCACCGGGCAAGGCACTCCGGACCGCACTGAGGCTCGGGGAGTCCATCCTCGTGCTTGGCGAGGTGCGGGGTCCAGAGACAAAAACGCTCTACGAGGCAATGACCGCCGGTACCGCAGGTTCATCCGTCCTTGGGACCTTCCATGCGGATTCCGCCGGGTCCGTATACAAAAGGGCCGTCAATGATCTGGGTGTTGCTCCAGGTTCCTTCGCCGCCACTGACCTGATAATCGTATCGGGCCTCGTCCGTCCTGGTGGGAAAAGGACCTTCCAGCGGAGGGTCGTGGGGATATCCGAGGTGGTGAAGTCCGAACCGGGGGCGTTCAACGACCTCTTCAGATATGATACCAGAAAGGACAGATTGATACCCTCTGCCGATGTGAAAAAGTGCGGTATCATATCCAGGATAGCCTCCTCCTGGGGATGGGGGCCTGACCAGGTCTGGAACGAGATCGTTCTGCGTGAAAGGGTCTATTCCGAGTTGGCCCTTCTATTCGACCGTTCCACGAGGTCCAGACCCGAGACCACCGTCAGTGCTCTTGGTGCCTTCAGGAACACAAGAGAGATCGCAGTGGCGGGAGGTTGGGTACACGAGGGGGATAGGTTCCTCGAGGAATGGGGAGAGCTGCTCACGGGAGGTTGGATGTGAAGGATGACCGATACTTGCCGCATCCGGCCATGGCATCGGCTCTAATACTGCTTATCTCGGTCGCAGGTATCGCACTGACCGTCCAGAATGGTCCCTTTTCCATGCATCTGGAGGACAGGGACAACGACGGGATATCCGATATCTACCAGGATATCCGCCCGAGGGAGGACCTCGTTCTAACGGCCGATGGGGGTTGGAAGGTCGTACAGACCGGTTACGAATCCGCTCCCGACCTTCCGTTCATTGCATTCGTCGGCATTCTCGGCCTCATCGTTCTTCCGTTAATCGGTTACCTTCTGCTCGATAGCAGGAGAAAGGAGAGCGAATTTGATGAGGTGCCGAGGATGTACGACGCTGTCAGGAGGCTCTCTTCCTTCATGGAGATCAATCCCTCCTTGCTGAACTCTATCAGGTTGACGGTGAGGAGCATCCCGGAGGGGGTTCAGCATCCGTTAAAGGACCTGATGTGGAGGGCAAGGGCGAGCAGCAGTACCTTCGGCGATCTCTTTTCGGAATTCGCAGGAGAATGGGAAGGGAGGGAACCTTCCATAGGAAAGGCCCTCAGGACACTCGCATCGGCAGAGAGAGAGTCGGATAGAAGTGATTCCGTTAGAAAGGCGAGAATGGCCGTCGACGACCTATCCAGGGAAGCGAAAGAGACCATGGGGAGGTATTCCAACTCCCTATCAGGCCCATCCTCGGCACTGTTTGCCCTGGGTGTGCTTCTGCCCGTACTGCTGGCAACGGTCTATCCGCTGGTCGGTTCCGGTGGGAAATCCATGTGGATAGTGGCCTTCTTCCTGTGGTTTGTCCTTCCGGGAGGGATCATGTACATAGGGATGGGGCTGGTCAAAAGGAGACCAAGGTTCTGGGTAAGGGCAAAAAGCAGGAGTGCGTTCCGGCCCCGGGCCATCCCCGGCGGGGTGGTCCCGGCATCGGCCGGTACGCTGATTATCACAGCATATCTTCTCGGGGCCCTTCCAGAACTGCCGATCGGCATATCTGACAAGCTGCTCCGACCGATCTTGCTTCTTCTGGGTATCTCCTTATTGTTCTCGGGACTTCTGCGCATGATCGCCCCAACCGATGCGAAATGCGACGAGCTATCCGCCCTTCCTGAGGCAATGGAGTCCATAGGCTCCTCGGTCTCCGAGGGGCTGCCTTTCGAAAGGGCGCTCCTCTCCGCAAATATGTTTCAGGAGGAAAAAAGGGACGGTATGACCGGAACGTTCCTGGAGGCTGCCTCCCACTTCTCCAGGGCAGGGGCCGTATCCGGCGGTGGGGCCATCAAGGCACTCGCGTCACATCTCAAGGAGATCAGGTCACTTGAGGAGGAGATGTCCCAGAAGGTCTCGGCCGCAATAGGCCAGATGGTGGTAACTGCCACCGTTCTGGGTCCGGTTATGCTGGGTTCCTCTCTGGGCATCTACAGGCTCCTCGATGAGAGTGCGGGACTTGGAGGGAGTGACACCGGTCCGATCGGGGGACCTTCCCTGGGGGGGAATGGAGTGGACATCTCAGCCTTCCTGGTCATCGTGGGAATATATCTGATGCTCCTTGCGGTCACCACCACGCTCATAAGCCACAGGCTGTCCAGGGGCAGATTGGATGGGGGTTGGGGAGGGGTGCCCTCGAAGATCATGATATCGACATTGGCCTTCTCGGCCGGTGTGATCTTGACCGACCTTTTGGTCTGAGGAGGAGAAAGAATGAGGACTATGAACATGAACAAGGAAGGGGGCATGGAAGGTGTTCCCATTCAGCTCGTTATTGTGGTAGTGGTTGGCGTCGCCGTCCTGGGGATACTTATCGGTTGGATAGCCATGGCCGGGGATACGGACCCGACCCTGAGAAAGCTGTCCGTGGAACCGGACACGGTATCGCTTTCCGGTGACGGAAGGGTGTCCCGCGATGTCCCTCTGGTGGTCTACATATATGATTCCGAGGGTGATGAGGTGGACGGTGCCGTGGTAACATTTTCCGGTGCCGTTGACGAGAAGGTTGTGCAGAAGATGGATTCGGGTGACGAGGTTACCGTGAAAGCCGCCCTCGCGCCGGGAGAGGACACCGCCCTGATCGAGGTGAAGGCGGAAAAGGGCGGGGGTATGGGAAGCTGCGAGACGACCGTTCTGGTCCTCCGCTCCGGTTAGAAAACCTATTAATAATCCGCCCCCCAATTACATCCGGGTGGGGAAATGGCCAGTCACATCCATTTGATAGTAGCGACAATGTTGGTAGCGACCTCCTTTCTGACACCCGAGGGTGGATCATTATCCGCTCCGGAAGAGAAGGTCGGCCCGTTCGGTCTTGCGGAGAGGAACATTTCCGTTCCCTATGCCTTCGAACCGCCCGTGCTCGACGGCTGGATAGGATCGAACGAGTGGATGTCGTACCTGACCCTTCAGTATTTCGATCCCTACGACGGATATTCCTTCCAGGAACACTACGGTGAGGATTTTACCGGCCAGGGGGACCTCTCCGTCTCCTTTTATACCCTGTACGATGACACCTATCTCTATTTCGCCGCGAACGTGACCGACGATGAGATCGTGGTCGACAGCGGCCCTACCTACTGGAGGGACGACGGGGTAGAGCTGCTCATCGACGGGGCCCACGACATGGACGAGGACCAGAGGGCCCCCTACCCCTGGCCCGGATTCGAGGACGGGACCACGCTGCTGACGGTGGCAGACAACAGCACACATCATGATTATTCCGTGGACACTGATTTCGAAAGGACGTTCGGAGAGGAAGGGGACTGGTACTCGGTGGCGAGGACCGTACCTGAGGACGGCTATTACATAGTTGAGATGAAGGTGAAGCTGTCCGCTGTCGCAGGACCTCTTCCGAACGCCACCATCGGTTTCAACATCGGTATAAACGATGACGACGAGGGTGGCGACACGAAAACAGCCCTAAAATGGACCGGATGGGCGAACAAGACCGGCGAGAACCCGGCTTTCAAGAACGAGACGATGTGGGGTAGGGCCCATCTTGAAAGTTATGTTCTATGCGAGCTTCCAGCCTATTATTACGTTGACGAGGATAAAGAGGTCGGGCTGAACTCATCCCTGTGCCGCGGGAACCACCCTGATTTCCATACCTCAACGAACTATACCTGGACCCACTCGGTCTTCGGCGAGGGGGGTTGGGACAACATTACGAAATACGGAAACAGCTCTATCTGGTCGTTCGAGGACCCGGGCACCTACAAGATAAAATTGAGAGCTGTGGACCCGGCCGGGATTGAGGATTCCTCCTCCACCTTCATCGTCGTCAGGGATATCACCCCCCCCGAGCTTAACCTGTCGGATATCGAGGCGTACGAGGAGCAGCCTGTGATGCTCGTTGTGGACGTCATGGATAACGGCATACTCTCACATGTCAACTGGTCCTTCTTCGACACCACTTGGAGAAACACCACCTACGGGGATACGAACCTGGAGCACACGTTCAACCATCCCGGCAACTACTCCATACATGTCGAGGTGGAGGATAAAGGGGGGAACTCGGCCGAGGGGACCTTCATGGTGAACGTCGTGGACGACAGGAAGCCCATGATAGTGGGAATAGAGGATGTGGAGGGCACTGCCGGTGTGCCCTTCGATCTAAACGCTTCGGAATGCCACGACGACAATCCCGTCTACTCCGGTCCCGGATGGCTGAACTATACCTGGGAGATCGTGGGGATCATCGATCCACGCTATCAGCCGTCAACCTACATTTACTACGGACAGATAGTGAGAGTGACACTGGACGTCCCGGGAGGATATTACGCTACCCTGGTGGTAGAGGACGGGGCGGGGCTAAAAAACTTCACAAACTTCGACATCAATGTAAAGGACGTTGAGGCCCCAATACTGGACTACGATCTTGTCGCCGAGGTGAACGAGGGGGACATGATATATCTGACAGGGGCCTTCTGCACGGACCAGGACCCCTTCTTCCACACGTCCGGTTCATTTGTCTGGACCATCTCGTTCGATGGGGATCCAACCTCAAGCCATATACTCGAAGGGGAGTCCGTGGACCTTTACCTTGAGCGGGTGGGTAACTGGACCGTCCGGCTGGAGGCTGCCGACCCTTCCGGCAACATCGCGATCCTCGAGAAGAAGGTGAGGGTGCTCGATGCGACCGCCCCCCATACCGAACTTGACCTTCCGGACAGGGAGGATGAGGACCAACCCGTGTTTCTCGACTGCAGCGCATCCCGGGACAACGTAGGCATCGTGAAACTCGAATACCTGGTGGCGGACCAGCTGACAGGGGAGGTGCTCGTAGCGATGGAGGAAAGCGGCATCTGGGTGAAGGGCATTCCCCCTGAGAGGTATCCGGAACTCGATATGCTCTATCTGGTCTTCACGGAGCCTGGCCGTTACGTTGTTACAATAAGGGCAACGGACGGCATGGGACTATACTCCAACGACACCGCCGTGATAGTCATACTCGACGTCACGCCACCGACCGCCTCCCTGAACCGCACATATTTTGAGGTTTACGAGGGGGGGCTGGTCTGGTTGAACGGTATGAACAGCACCGATAATGTGGGGATCATCTCCTTCACGTGGATCATTGGCAACGACACGATCGGCATAACGACCAGCGAGCTCAAATGGAGGTTCGAGAAGGGGGGTAGATATAATATCACCCTGCTGGTGAGGGATGACGAGGGGAATACGGATAGCGCTTACTGCACGGTCGTTGTGTTCGAGAGGGAGGAAGGTGAGGAAAGGGTAAGTGACAGCCTGTTCGCTCTCTTCATGTGGGGTCTGATGGTGTTGTTCCTCCTGTTTCTGGTCGTCGCTGCCGGTCTGCTTATGAGGAGGCGTAAACCTGCAAAAGAGGAGGAGAAAAAAGCCCAAACGGGTACAGCGGCACCGACACCTGAGCAGGGTACGACTTCGGTCCCTGAGAACAGCGAGGAATGAGCCTGGGCCTCATCAGCGACCCCTGCCGGGAAATACCTTCTTTCCATCACAGCTGGGAAACGGATGCTCCTGCCCTTCAGGATCGATCAGCTTCGACCGAAACCGTACTTACAATGTATAGATAATATATTCTCCTATATAGATATGAGATACCGTTTTATATGAGGAACCGGTTTGTGAACATCGGAGGAAGGACAATGAAGTTCCAAGCGATGTTAGGACTGTCAGCGGTGGTCATCGCCGCGCTGCTTTTTGCGGGATGCACCGATGAGATAGAAGAAGCGTTGAACCCGGAAGTTGAGCTGCAGGTTATGTCAGCCATGACCAGCTACCAATCCCCGGAATCTCCAAGGGAGAACGTTACCGAGGGTTATGAGTACGTCTATGTCAAGATCGAGCTCACCAACAAGAACGAGAACCTCGACCAGATATTCTGGGCTTACGAGTTCGGAGCGGAGGACGCGGAGAGGAACCCTTACGACGCCATGTTCCTCTCGGACCTGGATGAGAGGGAGCAGAGCTCCTTCAACATCAAACCCGAGGAGACCAAGGAGTTCTACGTTGTGTTCGAGGTGGAGGTTACGGTGGATCTCACCCTTCTGATACTGGAAATGGGTGCCGATGAAGACTTCACTGCGGACATTCCGTCCTATACACACCTCTCCTGAGTTGTGGTGGTAGGTACGACCCGGGCACCTTCGGGTGCCCCACTTTTTTATTTTTTTCCAGGACCAGCGAAAATGCTATCAAGCCCTGAAACCGCACTCCCCGGAAGAACCGGATCGTTCGTACAAGATATGTATTATATGACCTATTGTGTTCATCGAGCATGGATGAAGGGGTCGTGATCAGAACCCGGAACCTCACAAAGTACTACGGAAAATCCAGGGGCATCGTCGATGTGAACCTGGAGGTACGAAAAGGGGAGGTGTTCGGTTTCCTCGGCCCGAACGGTGCCGGGAAGAGCACGACCATCAGGACCCTTCTCGATTATATCAGACCCACCTCCGGAAGTGCTATGGTCAACGGAATGGATCCCAACAGGGAAGGCGCAAAGGTGAGGAGGTCTGTGGGCTATATACCGTCCGATTTCAGCACCTACTCATCACTTACGGGGATGGATTATCTGAGGACCCTGCTGAGGATGATGGGGCATAAAGGGCCCGACAGGATAGAGGAGCTGGCCTCGAGGCTCCAGCTTGACCTCTCGAGAAAGATAAAGGAATTCTCAAGGGGAAACAGGCAGAAGATAGGCATAGTCTCCTGCTTCATGCATTCCCCCGACCTGGTCATCATGGACGAACCCACCACGGGGCTGGACCCCCTGATGCAGCAGGAGTTCTACAAGATCGTACTGGAGGAGAAGGGGCGGGGTAAGACGGTGTTCCTTTCATCACACATATTGAACGAGGTCGAGGCGATCTGCGACAGGGTGGGTATCATCAAGGAAGGGAAGCTGATAATAGTCGAAAAGATGTCCAATTTCAAGGCGAAGACCGGAAAGATAATGAGCGTCACCTTCGAAAGAGATATCCCCCCCGAGGTGTTCTCCCGGCTGAAAGGGGTCACCGAGGTCCACAGGGACCCTGATGATGGCAACTCCCTGACAATGACCGTCGCATCGGACATAGACGGGGTGATCAAGGAGCTTGCAAAGCACAGGGTGCTCGATCTGACCTACGACGAGGCATCCCTCGAGCACATCTTCCTCCACTTCTACGGCCTGGAGGAAGTGAGATCAAAGAACGGAAGGAGGAACAGGGGAGGTGCGACCTGATGGGGCTCGACCTGTTCAAGGTTACCATGAAGGACTCCTGGAAGGGGGTCCTGATCTATGCCGGGGTCCTGTTCCTTTACGGGATACTGATACCCCTGATCTACCCCGAGATAAGCAGCGGTTTCTCCGACCCAATGGCGGAGGGAGAGGGCGTACTCCTGATGGAGACAGGAAAGGACAGGGAGGGTTTCACGACATACAACCTCTCCTGGGAACCAAGGATAGGGGCATCCCTGCATGTTGCAATGGGTGCCAAAGATATTGTGGTCTACGGTGTCATGAAGGACTACATAACCGAAAACGCCACCAGCATCATGATAACCGACGAGCAGTTCGAGGAGGCGGTTAAGAACAGGACGGGCCTCGCCGAGTTCGGTATAAACCTTCTCTACATCGGCTCCGGGGATTATATCGAATTCTCCAGGACCGACGAGTCGGCCTTCTTCTGGGTGGTTTTCCTGAAAGGGGAGGGGAACTACACCCCGGTAAACATATCCGACCCCGTTTCGACCTCCGACCTTGCCATCACCAGCGCCTGGGACGACTACCTGGAAGGCAACGCCATGATGGAGGCGCTCATAGGTACCTCCATGGTCGACTTCTCCACCCTTGACGGGTACATAGTGATCGAATTTTTCAGCATGTGGCCGCTCTTTTTCATAATATATATCGCCATCAAATCGGTGGGGGTCGTATCAAAGCATGTCGAGGACCACTCCATGGACATACTTCTTGCCACCGGATATTCGCGCGAGAGGTTCCTTTTCGAGAAATATCTTACCATCCTCCTCAACATGGCGGCGGTGGTTTCAGGCGCGTTGATAGGGCTCATCGCAGGGGTGATGCTGATGGGTGAGAGCCTATCGATGGATGGCACCCTCCTGACGTTCGGTGGGTCCATACCGATAACACTTGCCTTCATGGGGATCTCGGTGATAATATCCATACTGGTCGACGAGGGGTCCAAGGCGGTCGGCATCGTTCTGGGTGTCGTTATCCTTCAGTACATTGTACAGATGGTGGCAAACCTCGCCTCATGGGAACTCGTGAAATACCTGACCCTCTTCTATTACTGGGATTCGGCGGAGCTGATGATAGACAAGGCACTGGACCCGGTGAACGTGATCGTACCAATGGTTATAGCCGTCCTATCAGTCGTCCTCAGCTTCTACCTTTTCAGGAAGAAGGAGATACACGCATGACCCGGCAGCGCATAACGCCGGGGTGGATCGGATAGGCCTGGAAAGTAGGCCGGCCCCGTCCCGATGAGAGCCGGAGGTCGGCAGTGAAGCCTGTTGATAAGCCCCCGGCACCCTTTATAATCGGTACGTACATTGCCGGTCCGATGGAGTTCAGGTTGATAGAACTCGAAACCCTCGATGTATACACTGCTCTGGCACTCGATGAGGTCGCGTTCGAGACCGTCAAGTCCGGAGGCGATCCCATTCTCCGTTTCTGGACATGGGGCAGGGAAGCTGCCACCATAGGAAGGTTCCAGTCGCTCGAGGATGAACTTGACCTTGAGATCGCAAAGGACAGGAGGATGGATATTACAAGGAGAATGAGCGGGGGTGGGGCCATGTACCACGGTAAGGGGGCCGACCTCGTTTACTCCATATGTGTGCCAGGGGGGGTTTTTTCGGAAGATATAATCCGGTCATACGCACAGGTGCAATCCTTCCTTGTCTCCACCCTTTCTGGCCTGGGCATAGTCGGGCCGATGGTCCACGACAATTCCATAATGGTGGGTGACAGGAAGGTATCGGGCTCCTCCCAGAGGAGATCCAGGAATTGCTTCCTCCAGCACGGCACGATCCTTCACAGGACGGACCCCGCACTGATGAGCGGTGTCCTGAGGTTCGGAAAGGAGAGGAAGAAGGAAAGGGCAGTTGCCTCCAACATAAGGCCGGTGGTCTCCGTGTTCGACCTGTGCGGGGCGCCCTTCGAGGAGCTCTACAAGAGGACCCTCTCATCCTTCCTTCGGGAAGGCAAGGTCATCTCCAGGGGATGGGAGGATGAGGAGGTAAAAGCCGCAGAAGAGCTGGCCGTACAGAGATACAGGAGCCTGCAATGGGTTTCCAGGATCTGACAGCTGTGATCCAGTCCGCAAGGCTCTCCTGATCCCATCATCCCGCCGGCCTATGGGCGGTGAAGTAACTGCCCCGTGCATTGTCACTGTTCCAGTATCCTTTCGGGTTCCTCCAGGTAACCCTTCAGTGCGTTGATGAAGCCGGCCACGTGGGCCCCGTCTATGACACGGTGGTCTATCGACACACTGAGGGCCATGACCTTCCGGGGCACCACATTGCCGTCCACGACCCGTGGCATGTCCCTTATCTGCCCGATCCCCAGTATGGCAACCTCCGGATAGTTGATGATCGGCACACCCGTCCAGCCTCCAAGGGCCCCGTAATTGGTTATGGTGAAGGTGCCTCCCTTCATTTCCATCATGTCGAGGGTCCTGGCTCTGGCCTTTTCGACCAGTTCCTTCGTCTCCCTCTCGATCTGGTATATGTCCTTGTCCTCCGCCCTTTTTATCACGGGTACTATCAATCCCTCGTCGGTCGCCGTAGCAATTCCTATGGAGTAGTATTCCTTTATGATTATGTCCTCCTCCACCTCATCGAACTCCGCATTCAGCATGGGGTTCTCCACGAGTGATCTCACAACCGCTTTGACCACGAAGGGTAGAATGGACAGCTTGTTTCCCGGGTCCTCCCGGTTCATTTGCTCTCTCATCTCCCAGAGCCCTGTTACATCCGCCTCGTCCATGGAATTTGCATGCGGGGCCGTGTAGAATGATTTTTTCATGTGTTTGGATATCGCCTCCCTCAGGCCCGTGAGGGGTTGGTGCCTGATGTGGCCGTAGAAGTCGTAGTTCATCTTGACCTTCATACCGGGACCCTTCGTTTCCAGCGAGTCTAATACATCCTCCTCGGTTATCCGGCCTCCCGGACCGGTACCCTCAATCTCGGCCAGGTCCACGCCCTTTTCCTCCGCAAGCTTTCTGACCCTCGGCGTGGCCCTTACCCTCCCTGCCCTTCTCTCCCGATGCGGTTTTTTACCTACTCCTCCGGAGGTGCCACTCTCCGGGCTCCCCTTTGGCACCTCGGGTATCTTTTCGCCTGGCTCTCCTATGACAACAAGTACCCCGCCCACCCTCACCTTATCGTTCTCTCCCACGTCCACCCTGAGTATCGTTCCCTCGGCGGGGGAGGGCATCTCGACCACCGCCTTATCGGTCTCCACCTCCGCAAGGACCTGGTCCTCTTTCACCCGGTCGCCCTCTTTTACCAGCCATTTCCTTATCCTTCCTTCCGTTATGCCCTCCCCAACATCGGGGAATTTAAAGAACGTCACCATGTCAGAACCTCCCTTATACCTTTGATTATCCTGTCAAGGTCCGGCATCGCCCATCCCTCGGCCTTGTAGAAGGGAAACGGGATGTCGAACCCGGTCACCCTGTGTACCGGAGCCTCCAGGACATCCATCATCTCCTCCGTTGCCCTGGCCGATATCTCGGATGCGAACCCCAGGGTCCTTGGAGCCTCCTGTACCACGAGAAGCCTGCCGGTCCTCTCCACCGATGAATGCACCGTCTCCTGATCGTAAGGGGATATGGACCTTATATCGATGACCTCGGCCTCGATCCCCTTCTCCGAGATCAGCTCCGCTGCCTTCCATACCCTGGGCAGCATGGAACCCCATGCGGCTATGGTCAGGTCGTCACCTTCCCTGACGATGGATGCTGTACCGATGGGTTCCGTGAAATGGCTCTCCGGGACCTCCATCCTGTCCGCCCGGTAGAGCCTCTTGGGTTCGAGGAAGACCACGGGATCGTCGTCTTTGATCGACGACAGAAGGAGTCCTTTGGCGTCGTAGGGATTGGATGGGATGACGACCTTCAGACCCGGGATATGGGCAAGCACCGATTCGAACGATTCGGCGTGGTGCTCAAGGGCCCTCACACCTCCCCCGTAAGGGGCCCTTACCACCATCGGTACATTGAAGCGTCCAACGGTCCTGTTCCTCAACCTGGAAGCATGCGAGGAGAGCTGGTCGATCGCAGGCCACATGAATCCCATGAACTGCATCTCCGCGACCGGACGGTATCCCATCAGGGCCAGTCCTATTGAGAAACCCACAATCCCGGATTCGGCAAGCGGTGTATCCATCACCCTCTCCTCGCCGAACCTCTCCTGAAGCCCATCCGTTATCCTGAACACCCCGCCGTTGAGTCCCACGTCCTCACCAAGGACAAGCACTCTCTCGTCCTCCTCCATGGCGTTTCGTAAACCGCTGTTGATGGCCTCTGCCATGTTCATCCCGGTCACGGGAAACCCCCCCTGATCACCGGTGCTTCCTCCTCTATCTCCCTGGTCTCGATGTAATATTGCAGCAGGTCCAGCTGGTCCTGGAGGTTATCGGGCATATCCGAGAACATGTTAAGGAACAGGTCCTCAGGTTTTAGCGGAGGCACGGATTCGGCCTTCTCCACCGCCTCCTTTATCATGGTTTCCGCTCTCCTGACAAGTTCCTTCTCCCATCCCTCCGACCATATCGATCTTTTTTGGAGGTAGGACCTCATCCGCTTGATGGGATCGCGGTCCTTCCAGTACCGGACCTCCTCCTCGGAGCGGTACCTTGATGCATCGTCAGCCGTTGTATGCATCATCAGCCTGAAGGTATAGGCCTCGATCAGGGTGGGCCCCCCGCCACCCTTCGCCCTCTCCAGGGCCTCCTTTGCGGCAAGATACATGGCCAGTACATCGTTACCATCCACCAGCAGACCGGGTATTCCATAGGCTAACGCCTTCTGTGCCAGGGTCCTGGATGCTGTCTGTTTGCTCCTCGGAACCGAGATCGCCCACTGATTGTTCTGTATGATGTAAACGACAGGCGAGGAGAATACACCGGCGAAGTTCAAACCCTCGTGGAAATCCCCCTCGGATGTCGCCCCGTCACCCATGTAGCAGAGAACGGCGTCCCTTTTTTTCTTCATCTTGAGCGCAAATGCGGCTCCGGCGGCTATAGGCACCTGGGTCCCCACGGGAACGAAGATCGGCAGGCTGTTGGAGCCCTCCGGCACCCTGTTCGACCTCGGGTCCCCCATGAAGTACATGAGATTGTATTCGTAGGGAACTCCCCTTATCATGTACGCGGTAAGCTCCCTGAAGGAGGGGAACAACCAGTCATCCTTCCCCATAGCCAGGGCCGGTCCCGCGTGTGCGGCTTCCTGACCCTGTCCCGGAGCGTAGGTCCCCAATCTTCCCTGCCTCTGGAGCTTGATCGCCTTCTCATCCGCCATCCTGCCGTAGAGCATCCACCAGTACATCTGCCTGAGCAGTTCCTCGGGAAGGTTCGGGTCCTCACCCACCAGGCCCCCATCCTTGTCCATAATCTGGTACATCTCCCCTTTGAGGGGGTCGTATCGGTCCGTGAGCATGGGTGGAATCACTCCTGCTTCGCCCATTCCCTGATCCTGTCATAATCGGTGACGCCGCAGAGGAAGGAGTCGTTCTTCCGGTTGTAGAAGAACGGTACTCCGTTGCATCTGCCCTTTGCGTATTTCATCATCAGCGCCTGATTCTTCGAATCGTGCCATACCTCGTACCGGGAGAATACTATACCCTCTTCCCTCTCGAGCTTCTTCAGATGCATGGCGACCTGCCTGCAGGGAGGGCATTCCTCGCCGTAGAATTCGATCAGTTCATGCCCGTTTTCTTCTTCCATTTTACTTTCCTCCTTATTCGGGATGCCTTTCTCCATCCCTTGTATGGGGTCGAATCCTGGTGTTGCTATAATGGACATTCCCCTAACCTGTGAGGAGGCTGAAATGTTAGGGAAGGGGCTTAATTCACATCAAAAGAGGAAAAAACGATTTTGAAAACCGGCATAAGGTTAAGGGAAAAAGGTTTTTTGTATGGTGGGCCCATTTGACAACACATAGGTGAGAAACATGACCCGGATGTCCTACGCCTGCGACGAGTGCAAGAAGTACATTGTGAAGACCGAGGGAATGGATAAGGTGCCCGAATGCTGCGGTAAGCGGATGAGGCAGGTACCGCTGACAGAATGCACCAAGGACCCCTCCTTCGCCGAGCACGCCCGCTTCGAGGACGATGATGAGCCCTGCGATCCGGGAATAAGTGGACTGTGATCCATAATCAGAACATGATAATCAATGGCCGCCATATGAAGGGACCGGGAGGTCTTATTCTTTCGGTGTGAACCGGGGGCCCACTCCGGTGGATTCTCTGAGTTCCCAGTATTCCTTCTCCCTTCGGATGTACCTCACTATGACGACCATGAAGATCATCAGAATCAGGATTATATAACCGCTCGAGAGATACCATCCTTCAACAGTGAGGAGCAGGATAAGGTCCAGAAAAAGAAGGGTGAACCATATTATGCCCAGGGTCAATCCAAGTCTCTCATGGTTCCTCATTGGATCACCGACTGATACATCGGGATGCCCTATTAATAAACATTCCTTTGGAATAATTTCCGGATTCAAATACCCGGACTTGTGTGGATATGGTTCATTACCGCTGGGGGGGGCCGGATGAGGGATTTACGAAGGTCCTTTCGGTCGCTGTTTTGTCGCAGGTGATCCCGGTGGGTTCAGTACCCCTCCAGCATGCTGTTCATCAACCTCATCTCCGCCTTTCTCAGATGCTCGACCGTGGTCGCCTTGCTTATACCCAATTTCTCAGAAAGCTGCTGAGTGTTGACCTTTCTAGGGTATTCGTAGTAGCCGTTCTTCTTTGCAGCGAGAAGTATCTCCTTCTGTTTATCCGTCAGGACGTTGAGAATGTTGAACTCAGTGAATGCTGCCCCGGTGAAGCTGACCTTCTCCACGTTTCCCAGGATCCCGATCAGACCGACCAGTTTCCTGATGGGCTCGCCTTCACCGATACAGCTCATCCTGATCACTCCGGGGTCCGCATAATACGGCATGTCGTAGATCAGGTCCAGGTCGAAGAGCTTCATCAACCTTTCAAGGAATTGACCCTTGATCTTTGCCTTCAATAGAACGGTATATCTCGATCTGTCACTTTTGAGAACGTTCAGGACCTCCACGCGTTTCGGGAGCTTAACATCATCGATCGTGTACCCTTCCTTCATGAAGATGTCCACTATTACCAGCTTTATCCCCCTTTCGAAGTTCAACTGGAGGATCTCCCTGCCCTCAAGATGGTCCACGGTATCGAAGAGATCACCCCACATGCTCCTTGTCAATCTGTTCGGGGTAACCTCGATTATCGCCTTTCTCATTGTGCTCAGATATCGTTCACTTTATTTAAAGGACCCTACATGTACGGCGCTCCTATAAATTAGGTGTAACGCCCTGTCCTAGAATATCCGGAGGCTGTACCATGACCCTGGTCGAGATCGGTGACCTGCACAAGAGCTACATGACGGGCGACGAGACAACACATGTCCTTCGGGGTACGGACCTCTGCCTCAAAAAAGGGGAGATGGTAATGGTGATGGGGCCCTCCGGCTCGGGGAAGACCACGCTGTTGAACCTGTTAGGGGGGATCGACAGCCCTGACTCCGGGGTCCTTGTCGTCGATGGTCTCAGACTTTCAGAGCTGGGCAGAAAGGAGCTGAACAGGTTCCGCAGGGAGAGGATCGGTTTCATCTTCCAGTTCTACAACCTGATCCCAACACTCACCGCGATCGAGAACGTTGAGCTGGGGCTGGAGAACCTCGTACAGGGCAGAAAGGAGAGCAGAAAAAGGGCCGGGAAATACCTGGCCATGGTGGGCCTGTCCGATAAGGGCGGTAACTACCCCCAGGAGCTGTCCGGAGGGGAACAGCAGAGAGTGGCGATAGCCCGGGCGTTGGCCAAGGAGCCTGCTCTCGTCCTGGCAGATGAGCCCACCGGCAACCTGGACGAGGAGAGGGAGGGATCGATAATGAACATAATGAAGGAACTCCAGAACAAGCTCGGGATGACCTTTCTCATAGTATCCCATAATACGCGCCTTAGGAAGTACATGGACCGAACCCTCCTTCTGAGACACGGAAAGCTCCGTGAGGGGTCCTAGGTGGTGTGAGATTGAAACCCATAACAAAGAGCGTTGTGAGAAAGCTCCTCAAGATGAAATGGAGGATGATGGCGATCTCCCTTGTGGTCTCCCTGGCCATGGCCATGTTCGTGACGGGGCTCTACTCCGCCGTGATCTTCGACCACTCCATGGAGACCTTCATAGAGGAGACGAACTTCCCGGATGTCTTTATCAGACTCTCCGAACCGGTGGACCAGAGCATTGCACGGGATGCCCTGGAGAACACCAGTAATATCAGATCATATTCCCTGAGATTGAAACTCGACAGCATCTTCCATCACGGGGGTGAAGAATATCCGGCCGTAATCATCGGTACAGAGGACCCGAAAAGAGAGGACATATCGAAGCTTCTGTTGAAGGATGGGGCCCTCTTCTCCCGGGAAGGAGAGGGTGTCGTTGTCTCCGGGATGGAAGATATCGGAGCGAAAGAGGGCGAACGGTCGAGGTTCACAACGCTTGGTGTGGAGGTAAATGTAACCGTTACGGGAACCGTTCAGACCGCCGAATATATCTTCGCATCCCCGATAGAGGATGCTATGTTGCCACTTCCCGGAAACTTCGTTGTGCTCTTCATGGACCTCGGGGAGCTTCAGGAGAGCACCGGTCTGGGTATCAACGATATCATCGTGAAGGTCGATAAGGATAAAAGAGAGGGCGTTGTGGATTCCCTGGGCACCCTTTCGGTATCGGAAGTGGTGTACCAGGAGGACCACCCCAGCGTGGTATTCATGGAGATGGGCGCGGGGAAGATGAGGAACATGTTCCCGCTCTTTTCGGTCATCTTCATGGTCGTGGGGGTGATATCCATCTTCATGACCTTCTACAGGGTGGTCATGAACGATTCCAGGTACATCGGCGTGTTGATGGCACTCGGATATTCCAGATTCAAAATTGCACTGGCCTATCTGAACTTCGGGGTTGTACTGGCAACCGTCGGTTCCCTCGTCGGCCTGTTATTGGGATTCCTATTCACCATGGGCATCATGTCCTACACCATCACGATGATAGGGGACATACGTGTGGCTTATCCGGTCGCCCCGATCCCCTTCGTCCTCGGACTCATCTTCTCCTACGGATCGGTCCTTGTATCGGTAGGCATACCCATAATCGTGATCACCCGGAAGACCGTCAGGCAGGCGCTTGACCACAAACCAAAAACCAGGATACTGACAGTGGGTACCGCCTTCTCCGGAATAAAGAAGACAAGATTGATGGGATTAAGGAATACATTCCGCAATCCTGCAAGGACCGCACTGACCGTATTTGTCATCGGCATGTCCGTCGGCATAGCTGGCTCCTGGATAGTGGTGGCCGATTCGGCATGGGGATACATGCAGGAGCAGGTCGATCAGGACACATGGGACCTCAGGGTCGATCTTTCGAGGCCCATCCCAAGGGAAAATGTAACGGGCAGGTTCGAAATGGAGGAGACCGAGTATGTCATCCCATTTTCTTACATGGCAGGGCAGATAATCGGGGGGGGAAACAGCGAGAACGTCAATATCGTCGCATCGGACGGGATATTGGAAACAAGGGATTTCGAACTTGAATCGGGGAGCCTGGACCTTTCAAGATCGGTGATCACCAATAAACTTGCAACCGAACTCGGGATTTCTGTGGGGGACAGGATAACGATCAGGGTAGGTCCAAAGGAGATGAACACCACGGTCGGCGGGGTGGTTTACGATATCCTAATGCAGGCGGTCTACGTGGACGGAAGGACCGCATCCCCCCTAACCAACGAGAGCAATGCCACAGGCGCATACATAAAGCTCCATGATAAAAAGTATACCGAAACGGTCGCTGAAGAGCTGGAGGATGAGGAGGGGGTGTCTAAAGTAACGATACAGGATGATATCATCAGATCCATGGACGAGACATTCGGCTCCGCCATGGGGCTGCTCTATTTCTTCTTCGTGATATGCCTGGTCATAGCAATGGTGATCGCCGCGTCCGCGATCATAATCTCCACGATGGAGCGGGACCTCGAGTTCGCCACACTGGAGACCCTGGGGATTCCGAAAGGGCAGGTCATCGGATCGATGCTGATAGAGATCGGGATCTTAGGGATTATCTCAGCACTTCTCGGAGTGCCTTTCGCCTATCTCTTCGGAAAGCTGTTCGCCGTGGTCATGGAGGATATACTGTACTACTTCCCGGTCTTCTTCGCATTCAGCGCCATGTTGATGACGTTCTTTTTCGGTTTCCTGTTCGTCCTTGCATCTTCGATCTTTCCCATAAGGTACACATCCAAGCTCGATATCGAGAGAACCATTCGGGAGAGGACCGCGAACTGACCGTTTCACGTTGGTCTGCGGAGTTCAACGAACCGTTAGCCCCTGCGTTATCAATGATAACCACATCTCAGGAGATCCTGTCCCTCACGAACAAAAGCGCAAGTACCATGATCATCGAGATAGCGTATGCGGCTACCGATCCCAGGATGACCCCGACCTCGGGATAGAGGAAATGGATGGCTATTGCGTATACCACTACAGTCTGGGAGCCCAGGATCATGGATTTGCCCATCCCTGCCGAAAAATTTGCTCCGTGCTCCTTTAACATGATCATCATGGTGGAGAGGAATATGGCCGGAAAGACCGAGAAGATACCCGCGATGGCATCACCAACGTTAGACAGGACCACACTGGTACCTATTATGAGGCCTGCAAATACCCCCCTGAAGGCGATCTTTCCCACCGTATATTCGACATTGACGGAACCGCTTGACCTCATTTTGAGCGGCCTCTCCATGAGGTAGAATATGAAAAGAAGCACTGCAAGGTAGATCATCGATGACAGCAGTATCGAGCTTAAATCCGAAATCAGCAAACCCGTGGAGAGGAGTGCCCATATCAGAAGGGATACGACGAGTGCGCCGATCACCGATCTCTTTGCCATCAGGTTGAATAGAAAGAGGAATGCCAGGTTGATCGCCATCTCCGCCGGCACCACCGAAGCAGCACTCGAGGCGAACACCTCGCCCTGATTAATGGAGATGAACACGAAAGCGACCACGATGGTGGAGGGGACCGTGCCGAGTATCCCACCCACCCTGGTGCCGAACTTCTCAGCGATCATGGTTATGACGACAACCACGGAGGCGGCAATGAGAAAGGGCAGCAGGAACTGGAATACCGCTTGTATCATTGTCGGCTCCACCGGACGTATCGATTAAAAACCTTATTGCTCGAATCCGAAGGAGTACCCTATAAAAAACAAAGCGGGGGTGAATACGATGGAAATCCTTCGTTTTGGTGTTTTTAAGGCACCATTCGGTTCTGGAAAGGACCGTAAGTACCAAAAAAGGGATCAGGAAGGCCAGGTCATCAGACGATCCTCTCCTCTGTGAAGGAGCCGAACAGGTTCAAACCGTCAGCGGAGAAGGAGTATTCGATCCATTCGCGGGATAGCACCCTCTGACCGAAACCCCTGATCCTGAGGTGGTTCCTGGCATCCTCCTCTTTGAACTCGATTATGCCCTCCATCAGGTATTCGATGGAGTTGACTATCGAATCCTGGTGAACCCCTCCAGCAAGGTCGATTATATTGGTGAACCTGTAACCCTTCGACCTGGATATCAACATCTGGAGGAACTTCAGCAGGTCGTTGAGATCGGCCTGGGAGACGATAGGTGATAGCGAATTGATTATCATGACACCCCCTCCGAATGCCTTTACTGCATCCTCCTGGACCATCAGGAGGTCCTCCCGGAACCTCCTGAAGTCCTCCGGCTGCTCGATGTTGAATATCCTGTGGCCCTCCTTCAGCACCCTCTGACCGGTGTGCTTTGAGAAAAGGTCATACATCCAGACCCTTCCCTGCCTGTTGAAATCCTTGAAATTGGGAACATACCTCGTTATGCCCTGGATGACGTCCTTCATCGCCCTGTTGGTCGATACGTAAATCACTGGGAATCCGTTGTTGAGCGCGGATGCCATTACCTGGTCCAGGAGCACCTCCTTGCCGCAGAAAGCCGGCCCCTTCAAAAGGACCTGGGAACCGACAACGACACCCCCCTTCATCAGCTGGTCCAGTCTGGTGACACCGGTACTGAAGCCTGCCACCTTGGTGATGTCTATCTGATCTAGGGGTAAAGGACCCTCTTGTTTCTTCCCGCCGTGTTTGATCTTTCTCAGGTAGAACTGGGCTTCCTTGTTGTCGGGGCTCCTCTCCATCACCATCTGGATCAGTTCCAGGGCCACATCCTTGTTGCCCTCCTTATAGGCCTCCCTCGCCTGGTCCAGTATCTTCCTCACGCCGGCAGATACCTCCTGGGGTTTCTTCACCGAGGCACCGCAGATCGGACATCTTTTCATATCCTCCTTGTATGTAATATTGGATCTGCAGTTGGGGCACCTCATCCTCGTGGATGCATTCTTCCTCTCGGGGACCTTCAGGTCGAAGGATGAGCCGAGAGGAGCGTCGGACCCCCTCACAGACGATGTGAAGGTGATGATATTGGACCTGGCCGGCTCAGGAGCCTTCGGCATTGTCGGTTTCAATACCTCGTCGGGTGGTTTCGGGGGTTCGGGAGGGGGGCCGATATCAAGGCCCGGCCTCTTCGCAGGCGGACCGGTCGTCTCCTCGATCTCATCCAGCAGGTCCTCTTCCGACAATGATGCCTCATCCTCGGGCCCCTCCTCATCCAGTTCGTCCTCGAGGATGGAGTCGTACTCCTCATCCTCCTCGGACTCCTCTTCTTCTCTCTCTCTCTCAGCGGAACCGGTGAGCACCTCGATCTCTTCTTCAGCCTCTTCTTCCCCGGCCCCCTCATGCCCCTCGGATTCATTTACGGGTTTTGCTTCCCTAACTATCCTCTGAAAAGCATCGTCCTCGATATCGTATCTCCTCTGGAGCACCTTGAGGATCGCCATCTCATCGTCGGTGATCACACCATCCATCCATGCCTGTGAAATGACCTCTTTCAGAATTTCTGGGACGGGGATCTCCGCCGCCTCTGTTCCTTCCCCATCATCCATCTTGAAATCGGCCTCTTCCTCCTCTTCTTCCTCTTCCTCTTCCGCTTCCTCTTCTTCCTCCTCGAGATCGGCCTCTTCCTCCTCATCAACCTCTTCTTCTTCCTCATCCTCCTCGAGATCGGCCTCTTCCTCCTCTTCGTCCTCTTCTTCCTCTTCTTCCTCTTCCGCTTCCTCTTCTTCCTCCTCGAGATCGGCCTCTTCCTCCTCATCAACCTCTTCTTCTTCCTCATCCTCCTCGAGATCGGCCTCTTCCTCCTCATCAACCTCTTCTTCTTCCTCATCCTCCTCTTCTTCCTCTTCGGGTTCTTCTTCCTCTTCCTCCTCTTCTTCCTCTTCGGGTTCTTCTTCCTCTTCTTCCTCGAGATCGAACTCTTCCTCCTCTTCGGGCTCTTCTGCCTCTTCCTCCTCTTCTTCCTCATCCGCCCATTCTTCAAGATGTCCAATTTCCTGGGCTTCAGGTATCTCTTCCTCTTCATCGGTTTTTTTTCCGGAGGGCTTCCTCTTATCCTTCCTGACCTTGGTTCTACCCTCTTTTTTATCCTGCCCCTTCACATTCCCGGAGGACCTCTCCACCTCCTCCTCTTCATCCTCGATAACGATCTGGGCCTTCCTTACCCGGGAGCCTCCCCTCTTTTTACCTCCGCCCCTTTTCGATCTTCCCAATTTGTATTTTCCCTCCTTCCACTGTGGGACCTTAAAGCTTTCACGATATCTTAAAAGTTATCCCCCAGGAACGGTGCCAGTTCCCCGGGAATTTCCCTGCATTCCCTGATATCGGGGATCGCAGTTCTGAAATGCATGGCCCTACGGTCCAATATGATTCCGACCCCCCGTTCTTTTTCTCCCCTTATCATCCTACCAAGGGCCTGAAGCATACGACGGGAGGCGGGAGCGTGAACGGTGTACTCCCAGCCCTTACCGAACCGGATGTCATAATATGCCCTGAGCGCTCTCTGCCTTGCGTTCGGTTTCGGATATGGTATGCCGACCAGGACCACCACCTGGAGGGTCCTCCCCGGAAAATCCATTCCCTCCGATAAGCGGCCCCCCAGCACCGAGAAGAGCACACCCCCCCTGCTGGCCCGAAAATCGTCCAACAGGTCCATCACATCCATCTGGGAGGAACCCCTCTCCTCGATGAACCTTTCCCTGGACGATCTGAGTGTGCCGGAAAGTGCCGATCCATCCTCGAGCTCTTCCCTCCCCAGAACCTTGTTCATCAGGTCAAAGGATGGAAAGTAAACGGCTGTGTTGTATGCGCAACCCGAGGATAGTATCCTCTCGAGTTCCTCCCTCAGCTTATCAACGATCGAGGGGTCCTTCCTCATTTCCTCGTATCGGGTTGAAAGCTCGGGGTGGAACAGGACCTTTCTGTTCCCGAGGGGGAAGGGCGGTGGCAGTACCAGAAGGGACGCATTGGAGGGGATCCCCACCGAATCCCTGTACTCCTCCAGGGGATCAAGAGTGCCTGACATGTGTATGGATGCATGTACCTCCGCCACAACCCCTGTCAGGGGAGACGGGTCCATTGCCGCCGCCTCAAGGTAGAACTCGTTCTCCCTCCTACCCTTGACGATCAGAGGTGTGTATCTGCCGAACTCGAGGTCCCTCCAGAGAAGGTAGAAGTGCCCGACAGAGTGGAGGTAGGACCTGGGAAGTTTTCCAAGGGCCCTCTTCTGGTCCTGGATGGCCTGACCGTGGTGCCTCAGCTCGGAGGCGTAGGAGTCCAGGGTGGTCGTATTGCATCTGAGCAATACCATGAGCTCCTCCATCAGTGAGGAAGGCGGTACGAGGCCGTCATCATCAATGAGATACTCCTCGGCCAGCCTGTCCATTGCGAGCTGTATGCATTCGAGGAAGTTGCCGATGAAGACACCGTTCCCCAGCTCGTGGTCACCGTATCCCTCCAGCTCGGACACGGCCGCCCTTATAGTTCCCTTTCCAAGTGAGATCGATGAAAGGTCTCTGGCGAAAGGGGCGAAGTTATGCGCCTCGTCCACGATCAGAATGATATCCTCCAATGGGCAGTCCATCCATTCGAGAAGGCGTCCCCTGATGAAGGTCGAAAGGAAGTAGATATAGGGCGCCACAACGACCACCGCCTCCCGCAAAAGGAGCTTCGTCACCTCGTAGGGACAGACGCCTGAGGAAAGGGCCCTCTCGGCAAGCTCCTCGGCGGTTGGCAGGTTCCCTCTCGCCCAGCTCCTAACGTTAAGACCGTCGTCCATCAGGAAGGCGGAGTAGTATCTGCACTCCTTTCCCCCACCGGACCTTCCCGACATCCTGTCGATGGTGTTCTTCTTCCTCTCGGAGCACATCTTGGATAGCTCCTCGGGGGTGCCAGTAATGAACTCGGGGTCCTCGGAGGTTACCGGGCACATGTTGGCCCTCCCCTGGAGACCGATACATAGGCCACTTTCCATCCCACCTTCCCAGGGCCCCCTCTCGTTCAGGGGCGGTCCATCGGTGTCAGCTCCGGTCTCCCTCCTGTTCAGTTCGTCCAGGATGTTCTCGAGGATATCATTCCCATCACCCTCCCCACCATCCACGGGAACACCAAGGCCCGTTATCCTTCTGAACTCCTCGAAAACCTGTCTCTGCTGGGAATTGGTCCTCGTCAGGTAGAGGATCCTCTTCCTGTGAAGATACGCATAAAAAAGCGAGGGTACCAGGGCCGATACGGTCTTTCCGGAGCCCGTACCGGCCTCTATGATCACATCACCACCCTCCAGGAGCGCTTTCCAGGTACCCCTCATGATATTGTCCTGGATCGGACGGACCTCGTATGGAAAAAGGGAAAGGAAACCCTCGCTCATCGCCATCCCAGCCGGGGGGGCGTTTATTTATTGGAGGAGAGGAGGGATGGGCGAATTAACAAAGGGAAAGGACATAGGTTTTTTGCGGAGAAAGACGATCGGGACAGGGCCGGGGGCAGCCACATGAGGATAATAGTCAAGTGCGGTGAGGATGAATGTCGCACGGAATTCAACGTTGAGACAACGGACCCGGAGTGGGAATGCCCGTCCTGTGGACATGTGATAATCAACAGGCAGTACCCATTCCTTACAGCAAAGGTGATGCAGGCGAGGGTCGAGGGGGACAGCTCCGACTGGAAAAGGAACTTCAAGGACCTTTTGGATACCATAGGGGCGGAGATGGAAAAGAGGACCTCGGGGGAACTGGAAGGGCCCCCCAAGGAACTCCTTATCAAGGGACACAACGAGCTTAAAAGGGAGCACAGCAACGGAGAATGGAGGGTGCTCTTCGAGGACCTGCTGAGTGAAGGGAGAAAAATGGTTCTCCGTATGGAGAAAGAAGAAGAAAGCCCTGATGAGACCCGGTAGGTGAATGACTCCCGGTAGATGGAGGGGCGGGTGTGTCCCGATAGAAAGGCCCGGTTCTTCCTACTCCTTCAATTTTCCGGGGGAAGCCTCCTTTTTGGACCCTTCGTCCGCGGGACCGGGGATTGTCGCCTCAGCCTGGGTGGCGGTCTCCTTTTCCGGCTTGTCCGGTGATTGTGTGGATCTCCTGGCTGCCGGTTGCCCCCCGGGAACATCATTATCAGCTACCGCCCCCCTGCTACCGCCGCCCATGGTCATACCTCCTCCCTGGGAAAGCACCTGGGAACCGCCCGGAGATGCCGGTCCCTTTTTCATATTCTGGTATCTAAGATATTCCTGGATCTCCTTCTCGTACATGTCTATCTCATCATCGATCCGGTTCACCCTGCTTACGATCTCCTGCTGTTTTGATCCCTTGGAGAATCCGAATAACCTCTTCAAAGAGTCGAAAGCCATGGATGAAACCCCGACAGTACCATTGAGAGGCAGTATATAATTACTTTTTGTTGGACCCCACCGGAAATACGCCTCAGGTCACTATCTCCTCGAGCCTCTCCTCGTCCCTTGCCCTTCTTATCTCCATCGCAAGCCTCCTCCCGGTTGACACTGGCTTCCTCCAGAGTGCGTTGCCGTAGGGATGGCCCACCCACGCGTGCACGTTAGTTCCCCCCCCTATTCTGGGGGCAACATCATAGATATAGAAGTTAAGGTCCTTGTCCACGCAGGTCTGCAGACAGAAGGGGCCGATGATGCCGGGATCGTAATGCTCCTTTGAGGCCTTGACGAACCTCTCCGCCATGGAAAATACCTTCTCGAGAAGGGATTCCCTGAGGGTCGCCGAGTTGTGACCGCAGACCGTGTACTCGGGAAGTATCTGGTCCACGTTAAGTGTCATCTGCTGCGGGGCCGGAAGCCTGACGTGTCCATCAAGTGAGGTCTCGAACCTCCAATCCACCCCGAGAAGTTCCAGGGGTGACATCTCCTCCTCGAGCGGTGAGTAGAAGAAATCGAAATTGAAGACAGGCCCGATAATGTATCTCTCTATCCTGGCCGTATCAAGCGTTTCCTGATCTATAACCCCCTGCTTAATGAGAGCTTGGGATTTCTCCAGGTACTCCTCGTAGGATGAGCAGGAGAAAAAGCCCCTCTCGAGCTTCTTCTGTTTATGATGCAGCTTGACCATCGAAAGGCGGTCTATCCCGGATGGGTCAGGTATCTTCTCGGGAAAGGGCAGGCCCGCCTTTTCGAGGAGCCAGTAGTAACTCTGCTGCTCCTCCCGCTCCTCGCTCCTTAGCATGTTCCTGCTGCCTACCATCGGTACCCTGAAATCATCCTCGATATCACCTATGGGGATGTATGAGGTGAAGGAGCGGTTCGGGACCCAGAGTACGGAATCACCCCTCAGCCTTTCCTGCCAGCCCTCCTTCATGACATCCCCGAACCTATCGAGGACCACGGCCTCGTCCACGGCACCCCTGATCAATGATCCGTTAGTGCCCCTCCCCGATTTGAAATACACGGAGTACGTCCGTTCCCTTCCCTTCTGACAGAAAGCGATCGTACGAAGTCCTTCCTCTACCGCCCCGTCGCAGGTGTCGAGTGCCGAATGCGATGCGATAACGCCAACCTTCAGACGGTCAGCCTTGTATCCCTTGACGATATCCCTAACCAAGCTCCTTTGGATCATCGTTGCCCTCCAGTGATTCTCGTGATGTATACCTGGTAAAAAACTGTTTGCTCGCACCCTCACAAACGGCTGTTATCATCGGATATCCTGTACAACAAGATATTAATAATTAGTTTAAGCGTAATTCAGTTAAAAGGAAAAAACATATCGAGGTTCCGTAGGTAACAAAACGTTACGCTCGAGAAGAACAAGAGGACTGAGAATGAGGCTACCCGCATTCTACAAGGCAGCCGCTGTCGTGATCCTAGTGCTCCTTCTGGCTGCGAACCTCACCGATCAGAGGACAAAAGGCCCTTTTCACTCACGTCTGGAGGGGGCGGAGGAGGGTGGATCACCACCCGGAATAGACTCGGACGGGGACGGGTTGAAGGATACCCATGAGGACATAGACCTTGATGGCAGGGTCTCCGGTTCGGAGAGGGTTCCGACCTCGCCTTTCAATCCCGATACGGATTCCGATGGGTTGCAGGATGGAAACGAGTACGAGTACTGGTCCCGGAGGGCAGAGGGCTCCGGGGACCTGCCCAACTTCATGTCCAGGTTCGAAATCAACAGCGGATATACCTACAATCCCACGGCAGTGCTCCTGCCACGTGGGGACCTCGATCTCGACGGAATGGTCAATATAATCGACCCGGACTCAGACGGGGACGGCATACCGGACGGGGAGGAGCTGAACCTATCTATGGACCCGGCTGACCCGGATTCCGACGGGGACGGGGTACCCGACCCCTACGATCCGGATCAGGGAGTGATGATAGATACTGACAATGACCTGATCGATGACCATTGGGAAACATATCACGGGGTGGACCTGGACAACGGGGACGAGGATAAAGACGGTATGACGAATCTAGAGGAATTCTACACAAGGTCCGACCCGAACCATCCGGACGACATCCGCGAGAACCTCGGGGCAATATCCTTATCAGACAGCCTGGAGAGGTTCGAGGACCTCAGGAAGGTGTTCTGGACCGATCACCCGGAACCGAGGTATTACCGATTGAGGGTCTATGATGTCCTTGAAGGGGGGGTTTGGTCAGCTGCCAACGGACCTACAACACAAGAGCCGGCTGTCGAGGCCACACGCAATCTGAACGTGACCATGAACGGTTACTGGATGGGGGCCCTTCCGCATCTGCCCCTGACAGGAGATGTGGTTTCATGGGGTGCATCCCCGCTCTTCCCAGGGAGGGGTGAAAAGCCCCTTTTCTTCAGCTCATCTCTATACTCCCGTTCAACTACCACCTTCGTCGAGATAACATTCGGGGAGCCCGAATGGACCTATTCCGAACTCGAGAACGTCAATACGACCTCGTCGGTACCATCCGAGTATACGACCTTCTCCCCGTCCACATCGACCGACCTGATCGACCTGACCAAGAAGCTGGTCAACGAGAGGGGTGCGGTCTCCCCCCTTGAGAGGGCGGAGGCGATAGCCGAAGAGCTCTCCCTGAGATGCGACTACTCCACAAGGTCGAACTTCTTTGCCGGCTTCGATGACCCGATAGAGGCCTTCATCTTCCAGACCAGAAGGGGTGCCTCGATGGATTTCGCCTCCTCGTTCGTCATGATGACCAGGATAGCGGGTGTGCCCTGCAGATTGGTGCTCGGCTTCGCCCTGGGTGAGAGCTCGGGGGAGGGAAGGGTTTACCGGGCTGCTCATCTCCACGTGTGGGCCGAGGTACACATCGACGGATACGGATGGATACCTTTTGAGGTTACGAAGCACTCCGGGCAGAAGATGGGCGGCTCCTCTGCCCATTCATCGGGAAAGGACCCATATGTGCTGGGGCCGACCGGGGGTGATGGGGGGGGAACCCTGAAGGGCTCGATCATATCGGAACTGGACCCGGAAGGGGATTACGACGGGGACGGGTTGAAGAACTCCATGGAACTTACCATCGGGACCGACCCGACAAATTGGGACACGGACGGGGACGGCATAGAGGACGGGGAGGAGCTGAAGATAGGTACGGACCCGACAAATAGGGACACCGACAAGGATGAGCTGAGCGACGGGCTGGAGGTAAACAAGTACCATACGAATGCAACGAACCCCGACACCGACGAGGGAGGCATACCAGACGGCCTGGAGATCGCCCTCGGGGGAGACCCACTGTACAAATTCGACGACCTAACCCTGAGCGATATTGACGGGGATGGTGTCCGGGACGAGGATGAGAAGCTGTACGGAACAGAACCGCTGGATCCGGATACGGACGGGGATGGTATCCTTGACGGAAGCGAACTTTTCAGCTACGGAACGGACCCGCTCTCGGAGGATACCGACAGCGATGGGCTGGAGGATCCCAGGGAACTGTTCGAGGAGTACACCTCAGCCTCCTCCGAAGATTCCGACGGTGATGGGTTGGCCGATCCGGAGGAGCTGGGTATTGGCACATCGCCACTCCTAATGGATACAGACGGGGACGGCATCGACGACAAAGTGGAGGTCTCGATCGGCACCGATCCCCTGAACCCGGATACCGACGGGGACGGACTCATCGACGGGAGGGAGACCAGGACCAACATCTCCTCTCCATTAAAGCGGGATACGGATAACGACGGGACCCTGGACGGTCCTGATATCTGGTTGGGAAGGGACCCGAGGATACCGGACGAACGCCCGGAAGGAGATATGGACCGGGACGGGTTGGTCGATGCTCTCGAGAAGACCATCGGGACCGATCCGGCCAGCAACGATACCGATAGTGACGGCATTTCGGATGGCATGGAGTACGTTGAGCTCCATACGGACCCCAAAGACAACGATACGGATGGCGATTCCATCCCCGACGGCGAGGAGCTTTTCGTATACTTTACGGACCCGAGGGAGCCGGATTCCGACTCCGATGGGCTGGTGGATGCTAAAGAGCTGGAGATCGGTACCTCCCCCCTGATGCCCGATTCGGACAACGACGGGCTACCCGACGGTGAGGAACTGCTGGTATATGGTACGGGCCCCCTCGATCCCGATTCCGACAACGGGGGGATCAGGGACGGGCAGGAGGTACTACTGGGCAAGGACCCGCTTCTGAGGTCCGACGACCTTCCACTGGAGGACGGGGATGGAGATGGCCTATCGGACCCGGAGGAGCTACTTCTGGGGTCCGATCCAAACGAGCCGGATTCCGATGACGACGGCCTCATGGATGGAGAGGAGGTACATCTGTACGGTACCGATCCGGCATCCTGGGATTCCGATGAGGACCTGCTGTCCGACGGCGATGAGGTAATGGTCCATTTCACCGATCCTAATCAAAGGGATACGGACGGGGACGGGTTGAACGACAGGACGGAGTTGAAGGACTGGTCCACGGACCCGAGATTGAACGATACCGACGGGGATGGACTGCACGACGGTCCGGAAGCCCTGACGCTTGAGACCGACCCTTTGGACCCCGACACCGACGGGGACGGTCTGTCGGACGGCTTCGAGCTCAACGGGGACTTCAATTCCACAGTCGAAGGGAAACAGCCGCTCGACCCGATAAGGTCCGATACAGATGGGGGTGGAGCGAGCGATGGGATCGAGGTCCTGATGGGCAGTGACCCCCTCTCCGACCATGACGATGCCCGCTTCAAGGACTCCGACGGGGACGGCCTGTTCGATGTGGAGGAGCTCGAACTGGGAACCGACCCTTACAGTGAGGATACGGATGAGGACGGACTGCTGGACCCCTACGAAATAAGTGGTTCCTTCGGATGGATCACGGATCCGCTGGACGAGGACAGTGACAATGACACCATTCTGGACGGGGAGGAGGTGGTCCCTGGAGGGGACGGGTATGTCACAAATCCCCTTCTTGATGATACCGACGGCGATAACCTCACAGACCCCGATGAGATCGGGGGTGTCTACGGTTACAGGAGCCACCCTGCCCTGGCCGACGGTGATTCGGACGGGCTTCCGGATGAGATGGAGCTGTTCGTATCCGGAACGGACCCTCTTGATCCGGACACCGATGGCGATGGGCTGCCGGACGGATGGATCGACGGGTGGAATGGACGACCCTTGAATGATAAGAAGGACCCGGGGGAATTCGAGGACCGCAACCTTGACGGCAACGTCGACGGCGGACTCTGGAACGTGGGAATGGGGCCTGGCGAGACGGATCCCCTTAGAGCGGATACGGACGGTGGGGGTGTAAATGACGGCAAGGAGGTCCTCCACATGGAGTCCCAGCTCGACCCTCTCTGGCCGGGAGACGATAGGTTGATCAAGGACACCGACGGGGACGGGCTCCCCGATATCCAGGAGAACGACACCTACGACACGAACTGGCAGGAGGAGGACACCGACGGGGACGGACTTACCGATGGGGAGGAGGTGGAGGACCACGGGACGGACCCGCTCCTTTACGATACCGATTCGGATTCTCTTTCCGATGGGGAGGAGGTTACCCTTGGTACCGACCCCACGGATAGGGATACGGACGGGGATGGGCTCTACGACGGACCCAATGTGAACATCGGGGGGTCCATTTACCCGGGGGAGGGTAGTGGAAGGAATGGATACAGCCCCACCGATCCGCTCTCCGTCGACTCGGATGGGGACGGGCTCTGGGATGGGATGAACAAAATGATCGATGGCGTTCTCCATTACGGAGAGGCTGACCCATCCAACCAATGGGGCCCCACCGATCCCAACAGCAACGATACGGACCGGGACGGATTGACCGACAGATACGAGGTGGAGCACATTTACCAGTATTCGGAGGTCGACTGGGACAGGGAATCCGGTCCGGATTACCAGACGTCCCCACTGTTGAAGGACACGGACAGGGGGGGTATGCCGGATGGCAAGGAGGTCCAGCTCCTTCTCAATCCACTGGACAGGAACGATGACGATGGGCACATGGACTCGGACGGGGACGGGCTGTCTAACTCCTATGAGAGGGACCACCGATCGTACAGGAACAGCGAGGTCGATTGGGACCTGGACGGTCAGATCAACAAGAACACCTCCTGGTACCTGGTTGACACCGATGGGGACGGGATAAACGATGGGACCGAGGTGCTCTTGGAGCCGTATACCAACCCCCTTACGAACGATACCGACGGGGATGGATTGTCGGATTATGACGAGATCTACATATATCATACGGACCCGAACGCTCAGGACAGTGATGGGGACCTCCTATCCGATCGCTCCGAGGTCATGAAGGTCTATCCGAAGTCAGCTGTTGATTGGGACCTTGACGGGAAATTGGATTACAGGACAGACCCCAACAACCGGGATACTGACCTGGATTCCCTGGACGACCGCAGGGAGATCATAGGTGGAACGGACCCCCTGGACTGGACCGACCCTGGGACCGGGAACCTGCCTGACAGAAATTCCATAGTGGAGATTGAAAAGGCACCTTCCCTGATCATGAAGGCACCCGGGTCATCCTTCCAGGTGCAGGGAAGGGTGCTCGGGGAAGGCAACGTCCCCCTCAATGGGATATGGGTTTCCATACTGGTCCTAGGACGGGAGAAAGACCCTTCGGACGCGGTGAGCCTGGAATCCAACAGGGACCTGCGGGTGGGCGGGACATACACCGATAACGACGGCATTTTCGTCGTCACCTGTTATCCGGGAAGGGGCACTTCCTGGGGCGAGGGGCTGATCTTTGCGGTTACAAGGGACCATATACAGGACGGAAAGAGGTACTCCTCGACGGCCTCCAACGAGGCGGAGGTGAAGGTGCTATCGGGGACCTCGATCGTTTTGGACAGAACGGAGACGTCCTACTCCCCGGGCAGCAACCTTCTTTTGACCGGCAGGCTCGTCGACTCTCTGGGTGAAGGCTGCATAGACTGTCCCCTTTTCTATACGGCTACCTTCGGCACCTCGGGCAGGACGAACTCAGGCCCATCGGGAAGGTTCTCCTTCCTCCTCGAGCTTCCCCTTGAGCACGGATCCCACAGCGTCCACCTATCGAGCGAGGGCAACGACTACCTTGACCCTACCAATACAACCCTTTACATAGAGGTCCTTCCCGGGGCCGCGATAGAAGCCACGCTCTCATCGGACAGACTGATACCCGGCGACGTACTCGTCGTAACCGGATCCGTGGTTGGAGCATCCCCAACGGAGCGACACCTTGTCAACATGACCGTTATTGACCCCTTATCCAATTCGATAATCCTTAGCGAGTTCTCACCCCTGGAGGACGGGGAGTTCAGCTTTTCCGTTGTGATATCACCCGATATGTTCAAAGGTGGAAGATACAGGGTAATGCTGACATTCAAAAGGGGGGACGAGGGGGTCTCGGTCAACGGGTCGCTTTCTTTCGAGGTGCTCGTTGGAGCAAGTATAAGCCTGTACGATCCGGACCTTGTAAGGGGTGAGGAGAACAGGTTGAGGGCGAGACTGCTGGGCGATAACGGCGAGCCGATAGTAGGGGATGTGGTCAGCCTCATGTTCCCCCAGACCCCCTGGCTCGAAGGGGGGAAGGCGGTGTCGAACAGAACGGGGTGGGCGGTATTCGAGGTTTACGTGCCCCGAGATGCACAGTTGGGGGAGGTCATAGCTTACATGGAGCACAGGCCCGCCGAGGGTTCCTACAAGCTCGCCTCCTCCATCAACGAGGTGCTCTGGATCAAATCACATACCGGTATCCAGCTGTCCGGCCAGCCCGAGAGGTTAGTGCTCTCCTCCCCCATGGAGATCAGCGGGAGGTTGGTGGATGACGGGGGAAAGGGTATCGAGGGTGAAAACGCCCTGCAGCTGAGGGTCAACGGGTACGTATTGGAGAGGAAGATCGACACGGGAAGGGGAGGGTGGTTCAATTTCTCGACGGTGCTCTCCCCGTACACCAGGCTGGGGCCGGGAACGGTGACGGTCCGGTTCGATGATCTGCCGGAGACACCGGGCCTTTACGAGGAGGAGGAGCTTGCTATAGATGTCGTGATACTCTCGAATACCTACATCACCCTCTCGGATGAAAAGGCGGACGGGAACAGGACCCTGAGGGTGACGCTCGTTTCCGAGGGGAACAGGCCGCTTTCCTCCAAACCCGTAGAGGTGGGAACGGAAGCCTCCCTCATCACATATTACACGGACCTCACGGGAAACGTGACCGTCGACATCGCGGATATGGAGGAAGGGAGCACCATATACACAAGGTATGCGGGTTCGAGCAGCGAGTACCTGCTTCCCTCCTGGGCTAATACCACCCTGGTCTCCGAGGGAAAACACGATGAAGGCCTGGAGGCCTTGGCCTATCTTCCACTTGCTCTGGTCCCTCTCCTTCTAATAGTCGTCGGGGTTTTGTTGATCCTGCGTTCCAGAAGGACCCCGGACCGGGAGGCGGAGATGCAGAAGGAGAAAGAGCGGAGGTCCCTCTATACCTGGAAACCCGATTCAAGGGAGGTCGAGAGGATCATAGGTTCCTACGAACGCACCATCGATTCTTTTCTGGAGAGGGGCTATCCGCGGGGGGATCCAGTAACACCGAGGGAATATGCAGAGGCCGTTGAAAGAGCGGATCCCCAGTTCGATCCCCTGCACTTAAAGAACCTAACAGCCCTCTTCGAGGAGGCCAGATATTCCGGCCACCGGTTCCGCTCTGACCATGTGACAAGGGCAAGGGGGCTGGAGAGGTCCATCAGGGAAACCGTGGAAAAAGAGGGCCTGAAGAGGGGGCCGGGGGACCCTTTCAAGAGGATCGACACGGTGGACGAGGAGGTGGAATCGGAGAGGACCGTATGGACGATGAAAGTGGACGCCGTTGAGGAGCTCAGACACCTGCTCGGTGACAAGGGGGTGGTCTGATGTTCAGAACCCGGGGGGAGATCTACTGGACTGTCCTGCTCTCCGTTGCCGGGATACTACTGCTCGGGTCCACTGTCGGCCTCCTTATAGGGTCCCTTGATGAGGGGACCCTCACAACCCGAAAGGAGGGATGGGACGGGTTGAGCAGGGTTTACGATGCCCTAAAGGATGGGGGATACGAGGTGGACCCGCTCATAACATCCAGTACCGTACTCTTTCATGAGAGGGACCCGAAAAGTACCCTGTACCTGTCTGTGGGTCCCGAGAGAGAATACTCCCTCTCGGAGACACAGGCCATCAGGAAGTTCCACTCAAGGGGAGGGAGATTGTTCATTGCTGACGATTCGGAGGATATCAACGGCCTTATGAACCAATTCGATGTGACCGTGCTCGGAGGGCAGCTCTACGACGAGAACTTCTACAGGAACCCCGATTTCATTCGCGTGGATGCCGACCTTGTGGATGTCTTTTCCGGTGTGCTTCTCCTGAACAGACCCAGCTCCCTTCTCTATTCGAGCGGAAGGACGGTCGCCATGTCCTCCCCATCATCATGGGTGGATATAAACGGTAACGGCGAGAGGGACATGGAGAACACGACGCAGGGAGAAACCCTTGGGCCCAAGGCGGTCTGCATGATCGCGGACCCCGAGTTCAGGGAGCTTGACACGGGATGCGCCGTATTCATGTCGGACCCCTCTTTTCTGCTCAACGAGATGATCGGAGAGGAGGACAATCTGGAGTTCTTCCTCTCCCTGGTCAGCTATCTCCTTCCGGAGGGGGGCAGGATAATCATCGATGAAGGAATGCATCAGCTTGGGGGGCTGAGCTCGTCTTTCCAGAGGGCTTCCATGATGATAGTCCTCCTGACAAGCGATGTCAATTTGAAGATAATCACGGCCTCGATGGTACTCATAATCGTTTCCGCTTTCGTCTATCTGTTCGAAACACCGGAGAAGCTGCGCCATATGTGCCTTCTGGACAGGACCGGACTGGCCGAACTCGTGGAACCGAACGTAAGCCGAAAGGATGTGCCCGAGATAAAGAAGGTTTTTCTGGACAAGGTCAGGATCGCCAACTCGATGACGGTGGAGGACTTCGCCCGTCTGGAATGGGATGAACTCGAAAAGCTCATACATAACAGAGAGCTCTTCCAGTTCGTACAGGGGTATGGAAGCTACCGCAGGGAGGAGATAGAGAGGATCCTGGTGGAGGTGAGCAGATGGCAGGGGTGAACAACTACACCCTGAAGGCCATGGGTTACGCCGCGGTCAGCTTAGTGCTTCTGGTCCTTTCGCTGACGCTCTCCTCCAACTTTCTCCTTGTAATATCCCTGATATCACTCGGCCTTGTCCTGCTCTCGACCGGCTTCATACCCAGGGTTCCGAGTATGGAAAGAGAGCTCGAGGACAGCGTGATCTACGAGGGAGAGGAGGTGAAGGTCTCACTCGAGATAAAAAAAACTGGAGGCCTTGGCCACCTGGAGATCCTGGATACAGCTTCTCCTGCACTGGAGATCTCCTCCGGGAGCAACCACATGTTCCTGCCTCCCAGAAGGGGGAGGATGGAGTACTCGGTGAGGTCACCACTCAGGGGATATCACGAAATAGGCCCTCTCATCATCAGGAGATGGGATCCCCTTTGGCTCTGGTTCCGCGAGGAGAGGATCGATTCGACGGACCGCATAACCACATTCCCAAGGTTGGTCGAAACAAGGGGCGTTCAGAAGTTCGCAGGTCCCAACAAACAGAGACCGGGTGCAATGCATCTCAAGATGGCGGGATTGGGCAAGGAGTTCTATTCGATACGGGATTATGTTACAACGGACCCCTACAGCACAATTAACTGGAAGGCCTACGCCAGGACGGGACGTTTGAAGGTGAACCAGTACGAGGCAGAGTCCATCTCGGACATCGTCTTCATATTGGATGCAAGGAGGGTGACAAGGGTGGGGGACATGGTGGACAATCCGCTGGAGAGGGAGGTGCGGCTTTGTGCATCCATGGTATCCCAGCTGCTCGGGAGGGCGAACAGGGTGGGATTGGTCACCTACGGGACCTCTGTTTCTGTCATCAAACCACAGGGCGGGAACGGCCAGAGGACCAACCTGCTGCATTACCTGACGGACCTGACCCCTGCCGGATACAACACTCTCGGGGCGACCGTTCACTACTCTTTATCGTATATCCCTCCTGAAGCCGAGGTGATACTCCTCTCTCCCCTTTCCGAGGACCCGACCATAAAAGAGGGCGTCAAGGCTCTGAGGGAGAGGGGGCACAGCGTGGTGATAATATCCCCATCAGGGCTGGAGTTCGAGAGGAAGGTGCTGAACAACCTTGTTTCCCCCAGATATCTGATAAAACTGCTCAACAGGAGGAACCTCATGAAGGACCTGGAAGGGATGGGCGGCAGGACCGTCGACTGGGGTCCGGACAGGGACATAAGATGGGCAATGGAGGAGGCGTTCGGATGAGGCCGCGCTTGAACTCCGCATTATACACGGTGCTCACATTTATCCTTCTATCGTTCTACATTACCACGGTCTGGTATATGTTCCCGTCCTTCTCCGACCTATCCTCTTTCATATGGTCCGGGATCGAGCCAGTTCCTTACCTGGTCTGGGCCCTCATAGGCGGGATCCTGGGGGCTTTGTTCTTCTACCTTCGAGAACCGATCGAGAGGGTCATCGGCAGCCCATTGAAGAAACTGGGAATGTTCCTGCTTTTCTGGCTTGGGGCCTCCATACTCTTTGCGGCGATATCGAGCGGATCGGACCTGCAGAATGGCATAAGGGAGAGCGGACTAATCAGGATATGGCTCGTGATGGTCTTCTCACTTGTGGTCATCCTACCCACCTTCCTCTCTTCTATGGCAGCCCTGAGCTGTTCGAAGAGGTATTATCTGCTCTCGATAACAGCTCTTCTCCTGGTCCCCGCCCTGTGCATGGTATTCTCGCAGGCCGAGAGCGCAAGGTTCCTCCATCAACCCCCGCTTCCATCGTTCGTCGGGGCACTCTCCCTCTTCGGGTTCGTGGAAAGCATACATTGGAGAAGAAGACACAATGAGGTCATATCGGAGCTGGGGGAAGAGGAGGGTGGAGGCAATGTCCGATCCCTTTTCACGAGACAGCTCCTCTGGGCATCAGTCTTCATCCTTGCCGCGACCGTTCTGGCCGCCCTTCCATTCTTCCTGTCCGCCCTCCCTGCGGAAGGGCTGGCGAGGCCCCTCGGACTTTACGAGATGGACACGGTGTACGGAAAAGCGTTCCTCGGCATCATCGTGCTTGCCCCGCTTGGGATATTCCCGATATACAGGATGATCAGGGAGAGGTTCAAAGGCAACGGCGGGGTTTGAATTCCCGGCACACCAACGGTTTTGTTCAGCAAACGTTATATCTTATCATGTGGGATTGTGTAGCGGAGCCTGAACCCATGCCCGATGAAGAGGTAGTTGTGGCCGAGACGCTGGACGATGATGGGCGGGAGTATCCCAGGGAATCGGGCGGAGGGCTGGCATCCATACCGATCATAGGGGCCATGTTTCTCTTTCCCAGGCGTTTGACGGCCGGGCCGATAATCGCAGCCGTCGTGATACTTCTCATACTGGGCGTTGTCGGGTTCTACTTCTTCTACGGTGCCGGGGAGGTAAACGATGTTGTTATCGTACAACCGGAGGCCAGGGATACCAACGAGGACGGCAACATCGACTCCCTCTGGTTCGAGGTCCATGTCACCCCCAGAGGCGTTAGGTCGTTTGAAGGGGAGGGCACACTTGATATCGTGTACGATGGCAAGAGCGAGTACACCTCTGATGTGAAGATCAGTTCCGACAGGGCGCTCGTCGAGGTGCCTTTCGACAGATTCGTCAACGGGGGGGGAGATTACGACCTCAGGTTCTCCGTGGCAGGCAAGACGGACACCGAGGTCTACCACGTCAACTTCGTGGCGGAGGAGGTGGAATTCGATACCTTCAAGACCACCTACATGAGCGAGGAGGTGGTCAACATATCCATGGAACCGAAGTTCATGAACCTCGAGAGATTCCCCGTGATCTCCCAGATCAACAAGCACTTCAGGTTCATAGTCAACATGGTGGGTCCGGAGGGAGAGGTGTACAGCGATACGTATACGATGAGGGACCTGAATCCCGACAACCACAGGGTTTCCGCAACCCTGGACTTCTCCAACATGGGTAACCACACCATCTCGGTCGAGATGGAGAACCTGCTTGTGAAAGCATCTTCCGAGTACAGGACAATTGACGGCGGGGAGAAGGTACGTTTCCTTAACAGACCTCCGGAAATTGAGGTGAGCTACCAGCCACAGAAGGTCAGACCGGGGACCGAGGTCACCTTCTCCTTGACCGGAGCGGACCCGGATGAGAACGGCAGGGTGGAATATTACACCATCATCTGGGGGGACCTCCCCGAGGACGACCCCGACGTTCTACAAACCGTCAACTCCACCGGGACCACAACGGAAGTGAAGCACGTATTCGATAGTATAGGCACCTTCGAGATAAGGTTCAGCGCTGCCGACAATGGACCCTTCTATCAGGATGGGGAGGGGTACCACTTCCTCTATGAGATTAGCGAGACCGAGATAATAGATGTGGAGGTCAAGTACCTCGGGCGATGAGGAAGGGGCACATGGACAACGTTTATATCGGGAATGTCAATCCCGGTAGTGCTAATATTCGGGCCGATGGTCTAGCTGGTTATGACGTCGCCTTGACATGGCGGAGGTCCCCGGTTCAAATCCGGGTCGGCCCATTCTATTCTATCGAATCGAAAACAGTCGAATGGACCTTCCCGGATTTTTCAAACCTTGGCAAATCTTTAGAAAAAGATTTACCTGGCTCGCAAATTTCCATACAGAAATTTCCTCGTCCGGGTCGGCCCACTATCTTTCATCATCACTTCCAATTCAAAGAGAGTGGGGATCGTGATCTTGTCGATCAGTTCCGACCCGAACCGTGAAAATCTCCATATCAGCAATCGATCAGGTGATTTTCACAAGGTCTGGGACCAAATAATGTAAGCATGTGGTGGTCCCAATTTTCCCTTGCGGAAAATCGGGTCGACCTAACTTCAACATTTATTTTTACATCAAATGAAGCTGCCCGGTGGTGGATCAAGTGACGATAGATTTATGACCGGGGTATACATTTTCATAAGCCGCTTATGAAAGGAACGGATACCAGGGCAATCCCCGAGAAATCGCCGATACTAAGCCCCCCCTGCATGGCCGTCCACGATCTCATGCCGGAGATAAGGCGCGATCTTGCGGTGGAACTGCGTGGACAGGGCATGAGTCAGGAAGCCATAGCCAATGCCCTGGGTATTACCCAGGCATCCGTAAGTCATTACCTCCGGGAGGCGGAAAACGGACAACGAAAGGAGGCACCCTGGCATGTTGGGGAGTTGTACCGGTCCGCCGCAGCCGACCTGGTCGCCGGAAGGGATCCGATCCCGTCCTTCTGTGCCATCTGCCGCCGGGTGAGGGCAAGCGGTGCTCTGTGTCTGCAGCACGGTCTTGTCGACTGCAATTTCTGCATGTCCATTGAAACTCCCGAGAGACGGGAGGTCCTCGAAGAGTTGACGAGGGCGCTTGGCATCTTGGGCTCACTTGACCTTGGGGGCTGCGTTCCCGAAGTGGGTATGAACATCGCGGTTGCACTGGAAGGTGCGAGGGACTACGGAGACGTTGCAGCCGTACCCGGGAGGATCAGGGCCCACAGGGGCCGCATCGTGGGAGAGTACACCCCCGAGTTCGGAGCCAGCAGGCATCTGGCGGGTATGCTGCTAAGGACCGGCGGAAAAGCGGTGACCAACATGAGGTACAGAGAGGCCATAATGGACCGGTTTCCCGGGGAGGAGGTGGAGGTGATAGAACGCATTGACGGCAGGGATGCTTCGGATTACATATCTACCGGAAGCTCGGTCGTTGTGGACCCTGGATGGGTCGGCATGGAGCCTTGTGTCTACCTGTTCGGTGACAGCGCCCTAGACGTTGTGCTCAAGGTAAAGAGGATATTGAAGAGATAAGGTGATAAAGATGAAATTGGAACTGACCCCGACGAAGGTGTTCGGGGACCTTCTGCGAATAAGGGCCGAGAGGCCGCTCGTGCACCATCTGACCAACTGGGTCACCATCTACGACTGCGCCCAGATAACCCGCTCGACGGGCGGGCTTCCCGTAATGGCACATGCGGTTGAGGAGTCCGGGGACATGACAAAGATCTCGAAAGCCCTTGTCATCAACATAGGCACCCTGACCAAAGAATTCATTAAGGCATCCATTGAGGCGGGAAAAAGGGCCAATGAGATGAATATACCCGTTATCCTCGATGCGGTGGGTGCCGGCGCCACACCGTTCAGAACCCTGTCGGCCCAGAACATCATTGAAGAGGTGAATGTCTCGGTACTGAAGGGGAACGGAGGCGAGATAGCGACTCTTGCTGGTGCCGTTGCGGAAGTCAGGGGGGTGGAATCGGTGAACGTGGAGGGGGACCCTAAAAAACACGCGGAGGATCTTGCAAGAGAACTTGAAACCACGGTGGCGATAACAGGCGAGGTGGATATAGTCACCGACGGGAGCAGGTTAGCGCGAATAATGAACGGACACGAGCTGATGGGGAAGGTTGTGGGTACCGGATGCATGTCTGCCAGCGTGATAGGCACTTTCGCGGCCGTGAACGATGATCCTTTCAACGCCGCCGCAGGCGGACTCTCCGCCTATGGAATAGCCGGTGAGATAGCCGCAAAAGAAACCACACGCCCCATGGAGTTCAAGAACCGACTCATGGATACGATGTCCGACCTCAAGGAGGAGGACCTGGCCAGCATGAAGGTGATATTATCGAATTGAACTTCTATTTCATAACCGATGAGCAACTGACCGTGAAAGGTGTGCTCTCGGACGTGGAGCAGGCGCTTCTGGCGGGTGCGAACGTGATACAGTACCGGGACAAGGAGGGGGCCACGAAACACATGCATGAGACAGGCCTCAAGATAAGGGACCTGTGTACCGAGTACGGGGCGATGTATATCGTGAACGACAGAGTGGACATAGCACTCTCTACCGAAGCCGACGGGGTGCACATCGGACCCGAGGACCTGCCTCTGGATGCAGCCCGGAGGATGATGCACTCGGGTACCATCGGTGTCTCAGTGAGCAACCTTGAGGAGGCCGCGGCAGCCGAAAGGGGAGGTGCTGACTATCTGGGGGTCACACCCATATTTCATACAGCGACGAAACCCGATGCGGGCATACCGGTAGGTCTGGAAACACTGCGGGTGATCTCCCGGAATACCCACATACCCCTGGTTGCCATAGGCGGTATCAAGATGGAGAACATCGGGGAGGTCATCGGGGCGGGGGCTACCTCCGTCTCCGCCATCTCGGCAACCGTCGGAGAGGATGTCAGAGCCAGGGTACTCGAATTCATCGAAGAGATCGGGAGATGGAAAAAGTGAAGCTATCCGAGATAGGTGAGTTCGGCCTGATAGATAAGCTTACACGGGAGATCAAAAGCGGCGAGGTCGTGATCGGGATAGGGGACGATGCCGCCGTACTCAGGGACGGGACCGGTTTCCGCCTCTACACTACGGACATGATGGTTGAGGGGGACCATTTCCGCCTGGGTTGGGCGGACCCGGTGCAGATAGGAAGAAAGGCGATGGATTCGAACATCTCCGACATAGCCGCCATGGGAGGATTCCCGGATTTCGCACTGGTCTCCATGGCTCTCACTGAAAACGTCGAGGTCGAGACGGTAGAGGGGATCTACAGGGGCATGTACGAGGTGGCGGACAGGTACGGGGTTGAGATAATAGGCGGGGACACGACACATGGAAATAACATGGTCCTGAACCTTGTTGTAATGGGAAGGACCGATGATGAGAACCTCTGCACCCGCAGCGGGGCAAAGGCCGGGGACCTCGTTCTGGTCACCGGTCCGCTGGGCGGCTCGAAAGCGGGATTGGAGCTTCTGCTCCGCGGCTACAAGGAACCGGCAGCACCTGTGAGAAAACACCTGGACCCTGGATGCAGGATGGACATCTCAAGGAGCATATCCCCCTTTGCCAGCGCAATGATAGATGTTTCTGACGGGCTCGCCTCCGAGGTGGGGCACATCTGCAGGAGAAGCGGGGTTGGGGCTGTTGTGGAACGGGCACTGATACCCCTCCATGAGGGCTGCGTTGAGGCGGCGGAAAAGGTGGAGGGGGACCCCTACGCCTTTGCACTGTCGGGTGGGGAGGACTTCGAGCTCGTGTTCACGGTTCCACGTAAAGACCTTGACAGAGTCCGCGGATATGGTGTTGTGGTCGGAAGGATCACGCACAAGAAGGAGGGGATGTGGCTAAAAGGCCCTGATCGAAGAACCCCCCTGGGAGGGGGATTCGACCATTTTTCTCAAGTTAAAGGTAAGGAAAAGGATGTGTAAAGATGCTGATGAGAGATGCCAGGAACGGGGATATGACAGATGAGGTTCAAATAGCAGCCGAACACGAAGGGGTGGACCCGGAGAGGATAATGCGCCTTGTTGCGTCCGGTCGCGCGGTGATACCAAAGAACGTGAACCATGACTTCGGGCGGATAAGGGCAATAGGCGAGGGTTTGAAGGTGAAGGTCAACGTGAACCTGGGCACCTCGAAGGACTACGTGAACCTGGAAGAGGAGCTGGAGAAGGTCAGGATATCCGAGAGGTACGGGGCGGATGCGGTCATGGACCTCTCCACCGGCGGGGATGTAAAGACCATCCGGAAAAAAATACTCTCGGAGAGCGATCTCATGGTCGGCACGGTGCCCATATATCAGGCAGGGATAGAGAAGGCCAGGGAGCCCGGAAAGGCCGTCGTGGACATGACCGAAGACGACATGTTCAATGCCATTGAGCAGCACGGTAAAGACGGAGTGGACTTCATCACGGTCCACTGCGGGGTCAACCTTCACAGTGTTGAGAGGTTGAAGCGGCAGAGGAGGACCACCGGCATGGTCTCGAGGGGCGGGTCATTCCTTCTGGCCTGGATGCTACACAATGGAGAGGATAATCCCCTTTTTTCCAATTACGACCACCTGCTGGACATAGCCAGGGAGTACGAGATGACACTCAGCCTCGGGGACGGTTTCAGGCCCGGTGGCATAGCCGATTCCACCGACAGGCCGCAGTTGGACGAGCTTTTGACCCTCGGCGAGCTCGTGGACAGGGCCCGCGAGGCTGATGTTCAGGCGATGGTGGAAGGACCAGGCCACATACCTCTCCATCAGGTGGCTGCGAACGTCCAGCTGCAGAAAGCTGCCTGCCGGGGGGCACCCTTTTATGTGCTGGGCCCCATCGTCACGGACATATTTCCCGGGTACGATCACATAACGTCCGCCATAGGCGGTGCAGTGGCTGCAATGAACGGCGCGGATTTTCTCTGCTACGTCACACCGGCGGAGCATCTTGCACTTCCAGCCGTGGAGGATGTCAAGGAGGGGCTGATCGCGACCAGGATAGCTGCCCATGCCGCGGATATCACCCGGGGTATCGATATTGAAAAGGACCATGCCATGGACCGGGCCCGATATGCACTCGATTGGAGAAAGCAGTTCGAACTGTCCTCGGACCCGGAGAGGGCGGATGAATACAGGAAGAGGAGGGGGCCAAGCAATGACGACGTTTGCTCCATGTGCGGCGATTTCTGTGCCCTCAAGATGACAAGGGAATATCTTGATGGAATCGAAGAGTGAACTGCCCGGAACGCCACTTTGCAGGTCCAAAGGCGGCCATTGAGCCCTCATATTTTTCGAAGCTCCAGGAATGGATTTCAGGAATGCTATTTAAGCTGGAATGAAGGATTTAAATATCTGGGCCTTTACTTTCGGACCAAGGACCCGCGGTATGCGCCAAAACGGTGTATCGAACCGCTTATCCGAGAACATGAGGAGATAGAATGCCGGAGATATCCCTTGCCTCGCTTTCGAGGCTTGTAAAGACAGAGGACCCGAACATCAGGATCGGGAACCAGACGAAGGAGGAGCTTCGGGAGTCGGTGGAGGAGTACGCGAAGAGGATAGCGACCCTTGCCATCTCTACAGCCAGGGCTGCCAACAGGAACACTGTCCTTCCGCAGGACATTGCCACTGCAAGGGAGCAGCTTATGGTCGGTATGGCCTTTCACCGCGACCACATATCTAGATGAAGGGAGGTACATGTCAAGTATTGACGAAAACCCGCAGGCCGAAAGTGGTGCCCAGATGTCCGTGAACGATTTCATGGCATCCATGGGTGGTGATCCGAACGAGATCAACAGGGTGAAGAGAAGATACCCCATGAAGGTCACAAGGTACTACCTCGGCCTTATAGAGAAAAAGGACGATCCAATCTGGAAGCAGTGCATACCCGACATTGCCGAGCTGGAGGACACCTACAATATCGAGGACCCGCTCCAGGAGGAGGACCATACACCCGTACCTTATCTCGTCCACAAGTACCCCGACAGGGTGCTCCTTCTGGCTTCCAGCAAGTGCGCCATGTACTGTCGTTTCTGCACACGAAAGAGGAAGGTGGGCAGGATCGAGCAGATACCACTGGAGGACGTGCTCCATGCGGTGGATTACATCGCTGAGCATCCCGAGGTCAGGGACGTGATAGTGTCCGGCGGGGACCCGCTGATGAGGACCGATTCGGAACTGGAGACGATACTCTCGAAGATACGGGGGATCGAACATGTGGACCTCATAAGGGTGGGGACGAGGATGCCCTGTGTCAACCCCTCAAGGATCACAACCAGACTGGCGAAGATGCTGGCCAAGTACAAACCCCTCTATGTCAATATTCATTTCAACCATCCCAGGGAGATAACCGGGGAGTCCAAGAAGGCCTGCTCCATCCTTGCCGATGCGGGACTTCCGCTAGGTTGTCAATCCGTCCTATTGAGAGACGTCAACGACGATCCCGATACAATGAAGGAGCTCATGCTCGAACTGCTCAAGATCAGGGTCAGACCGTATTACATCTACCAGTGCGATCTGGTCAAGGGCGTTGAGCATTTCCGCACCGAGGTCAGGACCGGGATAGATATCATGAAGCATATACAGGGTTTCACGTCCGGGCTGGCACTTCCCCATTTCGTGATAGACGGACCGGGAGGAAAGGTGCCGATATCACCCCAGTACGTCAAGGACATAACCCCGGATGAGATCATCGTCACGAACTACCTGGACAACCTGTACAAGTATCCCGGCCTGAGGAGGTCCAGCACCGTGAAGCTCTCCAACAAGAGGATCGCAACGGTGGGGATAGCATTCAACCTCAAGAGGGAGGCCGGGAACGGGGAGAGGCCGGACAAGTACGCGGAGTTCGACGATATCGAGACGATCGATGCCATAAGAAAGGCGTTCGAATCGGACGGATATGACACGGTCCTTCTCGAGGCCGACAGGGACTTCTTCGAGAAGGTGAAGGATTCGGATGTTGATTTCGTATTCAACATAGCGGAGGGCATACAGGGTGAATCAAGGGAATCGCACGTCCCCGCAATACTGGAGATGCTCAACATACCCTACTCCGGCTCCGGGGTACTCACACAGGCCATAACGCTGAAGAAATCCAAGAAGAAGGAGATACTCAACTTCTACGGCATTCCCACCCCCAAGTTCCAGCTGTTCAGGAATCCCAACCAGAAACTGGGAACCGACATGAGGTACCCTCTGATCGTCAAACCGGACGCCGAGGGCTCGAGCGTGGGGATTACCGACAGCTCCTACGTGGAGGACGAGGTATCCCTAAGACGCGAGGTGGCAAGGATAACCCGTCTGTACAAACAGGAGGCCCTTGTGGAGGAGTACCTCGAGGGGAGGGAGTTCACCGTCTCCCTCATGGGAAACGGAAAGCCCCGCGTTCTCCCCATAATAGAGATAGATTTCAACCATCTGCCGTCCAACCTCCACAGGTTCGATTCCTACGAGGCAAAGTGGATATACGATAATCCCGACAACCCCGTGGACCCGATCAGGTGCCCCCCGGATATCAAACCAAAATTGAGGTCCCAGCTGGAGAGGATATCCAGACAGACATTCAACACCCTCGGCTGCGTGGACCTATGCAGAATTGATTACAGGCTGGACAGCTCCGGGGTCCCCAACGTCATCGATGTGAACGCACTGCCCGGACTGATCCCCGACAGAAGGCAGAACTCCAGGTACATCAGGTCATGTTATGCCGAGGGAATGTCCTACAACGAGATCATACTGAGCATATTCAAGGCCGCGCTGAAGAGGTACAACCTGGCAGTAAGGGAGTGATTCCATGAGGATATGCATTCTCTACAACGTGGTAAGGGGACAGAGAAGGGGATTTCCCCACGACAGGATATCCGACGATGACGTGATGGACACCGTGAGGAGGATAGAGGAGGCGCTCGGGGATCGGCACGATGTCGTGCCCCTGGTGGTTTCAAGGGAGGTCCTGTCCGATCTGAACCCCTCGCTTTTCGATGTGGTGCTGAACCTATGTGAGGGTTTCGACGGAGAGGTAAGGGGAGAAGCCTGGGTGGCCGCAGCCCTGGAGATGGCAGGCCTCGTCTACACGGGATCGGACCCGCTTACACTGGGACTTTGCCTGGACAAGATCAAGACTAAACACATACTCAGGGCGAACGGTCTCAAAACCCCCCCTTTCCAGCTTTTTTTGTCATCCAACCAGAAACTGGACCCCTCACTCAGGTTCCCTCTGATCGTGAAACCGTTCAGCGAGGACGCGAGCGTGGGCATCACAACCGATTCCGTGGTCCAAAACCGCCTTGAGCTCTTCAAGAGAGTGGAATTTATATTGAACCACTACTCCCAGGGGGCGCTTGTGGAGGAGTACATCGAGGGAAGGGAGCTCAACGCGGCGGTCATGGGGAACGGGTGCAAAGTACAGGTGCTGCCCATCTCCGAGGTGGTGTTCAGGTTCGACGATGGCAGACCCAGGATAGTGGACTACGAGGCAAAATGGATGGAGGGTTCCGATGCGTACAAGGGGACAGTTGGGGTCTGTCCCGCTGATCTCTCCACTGAAGCGGCGAGCGCCATTAGGAAGGCGGCCCTTGAGGCCTATAGACTCCTCGGGTGCAGGGATTACGCAAGGGTGGATTTCAGATTGAGGGACAACATCCCCTATATACTGGAGGTGAACCCCAATCCGGGTATCAACACCGACAGCGGTTTCGCAAGGAGCTCGGCGGCGGGCGGTATGTCCTACGGCGATCTGATCGAGAGGATCATCCATTTCGCCCTCACAAGGCACGGGATCCCCCCGAAAGGGTCGGATGGAGAGGTAAAGGAAAAGGTCCTTTGGGGTTCCGATCTGATAAACCTTAGATATGTTGGGTTCAGGGACCTCGACATGATAATGGAGTGGTTCAACGATCCGGAGATATCGGTCAGGATGGACGATCCCGGGCGGACCTACGATAAGCAGGATCTGATAAGGACGATCATCCTCAACAGCTCCGGGGATCGCAACCTTCTTGTCATTGACAGAAGGACGGACAGGCCGGTGGGTTTCTGCTCCCTCTACGACATCGACAGGACCAACTGCTCCGGTGAGATATCCTTCCTGGTCGGGGAAAGGAAGTTCAGGGGAAAGGGTGCCGGAAAGGATATTTTGAAAGGACTCGTCGAGATCGCCGGCAGGGATATGGGATTGAAGAGGGTCCATGCCACGGTCCTCTCCACCAACGAGAGGTCCCTGAGGATATTCGAGGGTGCGGGATTCAGGAGGGTGGGGACCCTTATGGGCGCCCACAACAGCGGAGAGGGCATGGTGGACGAGGTGCTCTTCGAGTCGGCCGTTTGAACGATCTGACCTCCGATCCCAAATCACACTGGTATTGAAACCACACTCTACCGGCCAATTCCATACCGTCAGGGAGCGAATCCGACCGATGAATGGGTGGCCCCGGCGTGTAAGATCGGGGTCATCGTTCAAGGATCCCCGGTCCGATCTCCGATACCGATGAGCAATCCGTGAGTATCATCCCCCTCCTTATCTCGCTTCGGAGGTATTCGAAATGGAGCCGGACGCCCTTTGCACCCCCACCTATGGCCGCCCGAACGATATCCCTGCCTATCAACACCCCGTCCGCCCCCAATGCAAGCATCTTTATTACATCGAATCCCGTCCTGACGCCACCACCTGCCGTTACTGTCACCCTCCCCTTAACCGCTTCAACAATTTCCGGCAGGACATCGGCAACCCCTCTGGTACAATCAAGAGCCCTGCCCCCGTGGTTGGAGACATCGATCCCCTGGACCCCGGAATCTACGGCAAGGAGTGCGTCATCCACGGACATGATACCCTTCACGATGAAAGGGAGATCGGTAGACCCGGCCAGCTCCTCGATCTCTCCCGGTGATTTCCTGAACACCGGTCTACCGTGCCTCTCCCAGTTGGTGCTTCCCACACCGTCCAGGTCCACACCAACGGCCACCGCGCCGGCATTCTCGGCCATTGAGATCAGCTCCAGCAGCCTATTGTTCCTCTGGGGCTTGAAAATTAGTATTCCCCTACCCACCCTTTCCACCGCCTTTATCCCCGTTAACTCCTCTCCCTCATCAGATGTGTTCCCTATCCAACCCAAAACACCGGTGTCAGCAGCTCCCGAAAGTACTGACACGGCAAATTCCATCTCGGTCACCGTCCCGCCCATACTGGCCTTAACACCGCTCACGGAGGAGGGCATGACGGGGAGTGTGCTCTTCGCACCGTAGATCCCGATGTTCATATCGGGTTCCCTGTGGTCCGAGATCAATCTGGTCCTCAACCTTACAAGATCGAGAGCCTCGACATTGGCCCTGAAGGAGAGGCCCTTGCCCACACCTCCGAGGCCGATGGGGTCACCGTACTTCTGGCCCTGGCATAACCTGTCATCCCTTCCGTCGCAGACCTTGTAAACCCCGCAGATACCCTTCAGCCTCCCCCTGGCCCTCTCCCTTACCTCGGAAAGGCTTTCCGGTTCCCTTTCCTGTTCTCCATCCCGTTTTATTACCATGCCGCATCCCTATCCTTAAGGACCGATATAACTGTTGAGCCCAAAACGTATTATTATGGAGTTAACGTTGAAAGAAAAGGTGAGAGAATGGTTTCGCAGGTAAGGGCATCCCACATTCTGGTGGATACGGAGAAAGAAGCTGACAGGATACTGAAGAAGATAAACAAGGGAAAGAGCTTCGAGGACATGGCAAGGAAGTTCTCATCCTGCCCCTCGGGGAGGAAAGGGGGGGACCTCGGTTATTTCGGCAAGGGCCAGATGGTGCCGGAGTTCGAGAAGGCCGCCTTCAACATGGAGGCCGGTCAGGTGTCCCCTCCGGTCAGGACACAGTTCGGTTACCATATAATCAAGGTGGTCGACAGGAGGTGATCACTGTTTGCCTGTCGCCTCCGTGAGGGAGGTCACGTTGCTTTTAGTGAAGAAACCGTCAAAATCGCCGTAACGGTGTATGTATTCGTTAACGAGAAGCGTTGTAGCCGATTGCGTCGTGAAGGTCTGCTTCAACCCATCTTCAGGGGACCCGACGAGATCCAGGAGGAAACCCTGGCCGTGTTCCTTGAGTCCGTAAAAGGTGTTCTCGATGTTCTCGGTCTGGAAAGCCATATGATGGACCCTTCTTCCGTAATTGTGAATGAACTTCTCGGTCGGTCCCGACCGCTCTATGCTCCTGAAAGGCGATATCCCCGAGGTGAAGACCATTGCAAAGTCGTCCCTGCTGACCCTGGCGACGTTCGTTATGGAGTTCATCATCCGGACATATATCGCAAAATCGAAATCGTAGTTGGTCACCTCCATGAACTCGAGTATGGCCGGATCCCTGTCTTTAGCCTCCACACGCGTTGCGCAGTGGTCCAGGTAGCTGATATCCAGAAGATGCGGCCAGTCGGGTTTCTGCGGGACCTCATCTATGATCGTATCTCCTTCAGAGATCAGTTCTCCTCGGTTCTGATGCCACTGTATGATGCCGATCGAATTGCCGGTGTATCGGGAAGGGACTGTCTGTATGAAGGAATAATTGTCCCCCCTCACTATCTCATCGGTCATGAACCTTACCCCTCTTTCGGTCTGTACCTCGAAATACCTGTCGATATCGCTACTGAGGAATGTGAATGTCTCCAACCTGGATTGGGGTACATGTCCCGATTTGGGGTTGTTATTGAACTCGAGGAAAGGGTTCTTCCCCCTCAACCTGGATCGTATCAGCAGGTCCGCCGAACCCTCCACACCGAGGACGTACGTTCTGAAATGATCGTTCTCGTAAGCGGCCCTGCAGTGAAGTCCTGTATTGCCGAGGAGTTCCGAGACGGCGGGTAGAAGATGCTCGGGTGAGGTGTTTATCACAACCGAATCGAGTCCCTTCACGATCCCCTCCAGGCCGTAGGCCTTCCTTTCCTCCACTATCTCGGGAGTGACCTTTCTCAGGAACTCATCGCTGTTCCTGAACCTGTTCAGATCGGGTATCCCGCCCTCTTCGATCGGGTCCACGGACACAAGGTGGTCCTCAAGTACGGCATCACATATCGAATCCCTCATGGCTAAGACCTCATTGATGTTGTGTAACCACCTATCCCATGGTGGTAATTATTATTTTGGGGGTCTCAAAGCAGCGTCAAGCGTAGGGAAGCGAAGAATACGACCTGTATCAGAAAGTAAACCGAGAGCACCTTCGATCTTACCCGGGGCTTGATTAGATAGAGGCTAACGGCCATTCCAAGCGCAATGATGAACCATGCGACGTAGTTCTGCACCGGTATGGTCCCTCCGGCCCAGTCCCAGTAATCGAGCTCCATCGCAACCGGCTCCATTATCCAGTCGAAGAGTACCGCAAGGAATGCGGTGCCCGCTATCCTTACGGGTACTTTATCCGTAATAAGACCCACAAGCAGATATGCACCAAGAACCACCATGACCCAGTTAAGACCTATTATCAGGGGCACCCCGAACAGTTTCAGCCCGAGCCCCCCTCCGTAGGAATAATCTCCGAAAACCAATCCTGTGGCCGCTCCAAGGACCTCCAGCAGATACGTTATCAGGTAGGCGACACCGATCCAGATGAGATATTTCCCCCTGTCTCCACGATATGAGGTGGAGATCACCATGGCGGACATCAAGATAAGGAAGGGCCCCGTGAGGACCTTCATGATGGGCATCGTCATATCGAAATTGTGGGAGACGATACCCACCGAGAACATTACTATCATTATGAGTATCGGACCCGTCTCGAGCAGGTGTTTTCTCTCTATCTTCATACTAAGCCCCACATCCATCACGGGAACAGACGGGTTATGTAGAAGTTGGCCAGTATCCTCGCTTTCGAAGGTTTCACCTTCTCCCTGAAGACTATGAACGGGTCGGATACGATCCTGGAAGCCGTCCAGTTGTACATCTCCGATGCATTCTGGATGGGTGGAAGGTACCTCTTCGGTATACCCACGAACCCCCTCTCCGCGCTCTCCTGCCATTCCCTGTAACGTCCTATCTCAAGCGAGATCAGGTCCAGAAAGGCCTCCCTGTTCGAAAATACCTCCGAGCGGTGGAGGCTCGTGAGACCGAACCTCTCCAGGTCCTCCCTCGGCATGTAGGTCCTTCCCAGTGCGTTGTCCTCGTCTATGTCCCTTATGAAATTTATCAGCTGCATGGATTTCCCGAGGTCCCTTGCATTCTCGTGGTACCTCTCGGAGACACCCAGTATCTTCGCCATCATCAACCCGATGACCTCCGCGGAGCCGTATATGTATTCGAGCAGTTCGTTTATGGTTTCATACTCCCTCTTGTACATGTCCATCTCCATGGAATCGAGGAAAGCCTCCGCCCAATCATTCTTGAAATCCCTCTTATCCATAAGGTCCGAAAAGGAATCGATCACGATATCGTCGGTCACCGAACCGGTGCGGGAACGGTCGAACCTCTTCCTGAACTCCTTGAACCCCTTCCCATCCTGTGGTACGGCATCTACGTAATTGTCCGCCTCCCTGACGAAGCTGTAAAGCACGAAAACATCGTCTTTCACATCATCCGGAAAGAACAGGCTGTTGGTGAAGTATGTCTTGCTTCCCCTTCTGAAGATGTTGTGGAGTCTCTGGTCAACCATCTTGCTCACTCTTTTTTGGCCCCGATATTATGAAACCGCCCATACAATAATACAGCTATATATCTATCGGATGTATTCATTGTCCCATATATTGTAGGGTATGACATACATTCCTACGAAAAACCGCTCCCGGCAATTCCCCCCTATCGGTCCTGCGAAGTGCAAAAGAAAACCACCCAGGACACTGCTTCTCGGAAAGGACGGATGAACACTATTTGGGAGGCACCCTGATCCGGCTTCTATACCAGGGGAGCATTGTCGCAGATATCCACAACCTCACTGGCACTCTCCTCTGTGAAGGCATACCAGGTCCGCCGCGATCTTGCCGGAAAGGAGCACAAGGGGCATACCCCCTCCGGGATGGGCGGAGCCGCCGCAGAAGAAGAGCCCCCTGTACCCCCTCGACCTGTTGGGCTGCCTCATGAAGGCGGAGGTCCTAAGGTTCGAAGAGAAACCGTATATGCTCCCCCTGTTCGTCCTGTACTTTTTCTCTATGTCCGGGGGAAGAAGGACCCCCTCGCAGCGGATCGAACCCCTGATATTTCTTCCGAGGGACTTCTCGACGCGTTCCAGAACGCTCTTTCTGATCCTGTCCAGCATTCCGCTCCAATCCTGACCCGAGTCGTATGGTACATTGACCAGGACGAACCAGTTCTCCGCCCCCTCAGGGGCATCTCCGGGGTCCAGCTTGGAGGTGATGTTGACGTAGACAGTGGGGTCCTCGGGCGGGACCCGGCGCTGCCAGATATCGGCGAATTCCCTCTCGTAATTCCCTGAGAAGAATATGTTGTTCAGCAGAAGGTCGTCGTTTTTGGCATCCACCCCCCAGTAGAACACGCATCCTGAGGAGGACGGCTCCATATCGAAATAGCGCCTTGAGACCTTGGATGCAGTATCCTGCAGGAGAGTCCTGTATGTGTGGACAACATCCGAATTGGATACCACGATGTCATATGGCCTCCTCTCCCCGTCTACAGTGATCCCTTTGACCTCCCTGTTCTCGACAAGGATCGATCCCACGGTTGACCCGAAATGGAAATCCACACCGAGCTTTTTACCCACCTCATGGAGTGCCCTGCTTATCGAGTAGATACCACCCTTGACACCGTAGGCACCTATTCCGTATTCCACATGCTGTATCAGATTGAAGGTGGCAGGGCAGACAAATGGGGACGACCCGTTGTATGTGGCATACCTGTCGAACAGCTGCACTGTCCTTTTATCCCCGAACCATGACGAGTTGGCCTCGTGCATGTTCCTGAAAGCGTCCACCTTCCTCGATCGGATCAGTGCCTTAACGGCATCCATTGACAGAAGGTCCCTCGGTTCGGTGATGCTCCTGAACATGAAAAGGTCCGAGGTCAGATCGTATATCTCCCTGGAGCGGTCAAGGTACTTCAGAACCGTTTTCGGGTCCTCCCCGAGTTTCTCATGTACCTCCTGGGCGAACCTCTCCCTGTCCGCATACGCGTCCAGGACCGTTCCGTCATCGAACCGATACCTTGTGATGACCTCGAGCGGCTCGAACCGGAGGTACCTTGACATGTCCTCTCCCACCTCCTCAAAAAGCTGCTCGAACACCCCGGGAAGTGTCAGCAGTGAGGGCCCCGTGTCGAACCTGTACCCGTCAATGACCAGGTTGTTGGCCTTTCCCCCTGGCCCGTCAAGGCTCTCGAAGACGTCAACCTCCAGACCTTTCGATGCGAGCCTCAGGGCGGCGGAGAGGCCTCCGAGACCCGCCCCGACGACGGCGACCCTGTCCTTAACCATCCCTATCACTCCCCAGGACCCTTTTTGATAAAAGGTAGACTGACAGGTACCCGGTCAACAGCGATATGTTGTAGATGAAATCCTCCAACGGGATGTGGATGAACCTCCCGTTCCAGGCCCCGTCCCCTCCCCATATCTCCTCCGCTCCATATTCCACCACCGGGATCGAGGTCAGAAAGTGGTTGACCAGCAGGAAGAGACCCATAGTTATCAGTATGAATATCCAGTATGACCTCCTCTGAAACACCTCGGGGACCAGGAAAGGCACCGCGACCAGGACAAAAGAGAGCGATATCAGTACTATGAACGTGTACCCCTGATCGTGGAACACCAAAGCCGGGACAAGTAAAAAAAGGCCCAGGATGGCGTATGTCCATCTGTTGAAGGGGACCTCCCAGTCCCTCATGTACGCCCTGATGACCTCGTAGGTGAATATGCAGGCGTAGGGAACGGTTATGAAGAACATTATCTCCTCGACGGGAAGTCCGAACAGCTTTATTCCCGTTATGAACGACTCGTTGAACGACCAGTGGCCCGCATCGGTTGCGAAGACGTCCCAGACCACGAAAGCCACCCCCACGGTGAGGTAGGTAGGGACCAGGTGCTTCCAGTTTCGGAAGAAGGCCACCTTACGGTCGAAGGAGAGTACGAAGGGAAAGAATATGACCAGTATGTTGATTATCAGGTATTCGTACATGCATCATCCTCCAGACTCTTCACCTTTTTGACATATTCCCCTATCCTGAACTTCCTCTCCAGCCCCTTATCGTTCATGTAGCGGACCTTGCCGAATATGGGCCTCTCGTTCCAGGGCCGGTCGTGTTTGCCGAAGCACCATGCGACCCCGGCATAACCGTTCGGGTCCCTGCCGTCCAGCGAATATCTGTCGTTCAGATAGATGAGGTTTCCGTATGCCTCGGCGGGGGTCCCCGACCATTCCAGCACCTTCTTCCCCCAGTACATCCTCATGTATCCGTGCATCTTTCCCGAAAGGACCATCTCTCTCTGCGCGGCATTCCAGTAGATATCGTGCGTCTCCCCCCTTTCGAGTTCATCCCTGTTATAGAGATATTCCCTCTGGTCTCCCGAATGGTCCTCCAGTGTCCTTTCAGCCCATGCCGGCAGACATCCGATCGAATCGTAGCCGGGGTTGTATCGGCAGAAATTCACCGCAAGCTCCCTCCTCACGATCAGCTGCTCCAGGAACTCCTCCCTGCCCGGGCTCTGGGAGGAGAGGACCTCCATGGCCACCTCCACCGGGGATATCTGGCCGAAATGGAGGTAGGGGCTCAGGTTGGACTGTACCTCCTGGGAGGGGTCATTGCTCTTTTCGGGGTACATGTCAAGGCCCGATCCGATGAATTCAACGAGCCTCCTCCTGGCTTCGGAGGCACCCCCTTTGAAAAGAGGGGAGGGGGGTATCAACTCGATACCCTTCAGTTTTGATCGGAGCCCCTCGATATCATTGGGGTCCTCCCCGTCCACTCCCCCGATATTTGCACTGTTCCTTGGGTCCACCCTCTCCGGGAGCTTCAGGAACCGCGATACGAGGGGCCTGAGCTTCCTCCTGAGGGTGGCTGCCGAGTACTCCTCTTTCGTCGAGGCGTAAGTCACCGGGACCACGACATCCGAATCCACCTCGATAAAGGGGCGATCGAGCAGCCCGGCGAGCCTTATCCTCCATTCCCTCTGGTGACGTAGGTATCCTCTGTCCGTTACGACCATCGAGGCGCCGTTACTCAGACCGATAAGTTCTTCCACGGGGTCCCCCACGATCAATTCGAACTGGAGGCCCCTCCTGCTCAAAGCTTCTGCGGTCTCAGGGAGCCCCTCCAGCATGAATTTGTAGTGCCTCATATTGGCCCCCGGATAGCCATCGATAAGGAAGAATACCACCAGAAGGGGTACATCACAGGCGTTTGACATCCTCACGGAGAACTCCAGCGCATGGTTGTTGTCCGCCCTCTGGGACTGCTGCATCCAGTAGAGCAGATAGTCCCCTTTTCCGGTATTCTTGTCGTTGAGACTTCTCACTCGCGGGTCATCGACCCGGGATCGACCTCCCACATACATGAGCTGATTTCCCTCCAACGTCAAACCCGTATGTGTATCAGATACCGCTGTGATAACACTATCTTTCTTTATCTACAGGGATCCGGAATTGTCCAACACCCTCCATATGAGAGCCATGTGGACCCCAGATATCCTATCAATACCCCAATTGAGTTGGATAATTAATTTAAGACGGTTGCACCTCGGGAAGGGCATATGGGAAGTCCACCCGGGACCTGGAGGGCAGCGGTCTGCTACGATTCGCCATCCGTTTCCAGGGTTGTCAGGGAAACACTGGAGGGGCTGGGTTGGGAATTCGAGAGGGACAAGGGGCTTCACCACTTCAACAAGATGATGGTCGTAATAGCCATGCCCCAGGCCTCCTATGTGTTCAAATATATAGTAAAAAAACCTGTAAGGTTCTCGATCTCCGTCTACGACGAGAAGCCCACGCATTCGGGCGTGGTCCACTACATCGAGGTGGACGGGATAACCAAGGAGAATGCGCCGAAAGTGAGAAGGTTCCTGCAGGGGTTCGCCGGATCGCTTCCGAGGGAGCCGTATGATTTCTTCTGGGTGGAGAGGGTGGGCCTGGGCCTGATAAGGCCCGAACACCTCACCGCAAAAAGGAGATGGGCGAGCTGGGGGATATAAACTCAAAATGGCCACCCGAACACCTCACCGCAAAAAGGAGATGGGCGAGCTGGGGGATATAAACTCAAAATGGCCACCCGAACACCTCACCGCAAAAAGGAGATGGGCGAGCTGGGGGATGTAGGCTCAAAATGGCCACCCGAACACCTCACCGCAAAAAGGAGATGGGCGAGCTGTGGGATGTAGGCTCAAAATGGCCACCCGACCACCTCGTCGGTCCAAAAGGAACCTGAACACCTTTGCCCCAGGTTAAGGCAGGATCGGTAACTTTACCAGGGTGCGCTCCTGCGTGTTATGTGGATAGTATTCTGTTATTCTCCCTCAATCCTCCCAGGATGAGGCACCGGGTTTGAAACCCAGCTTGGGGAACGGCCTCGCGCCTGCCGAAGCGATGTTGTCGAGGTGCCCCCCGATCCTCTTTATGATCCTGGAACTTATAAGGACCACCATCCCCTCCCTCCTGTCGTATCCTTTCTCGAGTACGGCCTCTGCCACCTTCTCGTACATCTCCTTCAGCTCCCTCTCCATCAGGGTGACCTTCGTGGGATATTTGACCTCGTTTTTCTCCATCGACCTGTGTGCCTCCAGCATCATCAGGGAGATCTGGTCCTTCATATCCTCCAGCACCTCTTTGGTCTCATCCCTGAGATCCCCTTCGAAGCCGTACTCCTCCCTCATCAGGGCCAGGTCCTTCGCGTAATCTCCGATCCTCTCGTAATCGATGACGAGCGAGATGAGCGTGAGCCCCGCCGTGATGTTGGGAACGGAGGACATGGAGAGGTATTCGAAGACCTTCTTACGGACCAGCTGGACCTTTCTGTTCACCCCTTTGTCCATCCTGAGGACCTCCTCCGCTTTATCTTCACCGTCCACAAGACCCTTCATGGCTATTATGAACATCTCCTGCGTGTCGTGATGCAGACGGTCCATTATCTCGTAGCTGTCATCCACGAGGGGGTTCTTTCTCAGCGCGTCCCACACGTTCCTGAACATCCGGGGCCCTCCTTTTCGGCGATATACCTCTTTATGATTATAAAATGAAGCGGTCGATGAGTATTACGGAGCCGGGAATGACGAAGAATACCACCACAAGGAAGATTATGGCCCACTTCCTGTTAGCGGACATATACCTTGCCACCCTTCTCGCAAGGTAGATCGGGACCTTTTTAAGCGGCCCTATCAGAAGTATCCCCAGTCCGTTGAAGTACAGGTGCACGAACGAGATGGCAAGGGCCATCTTCCGACCCTCCAGTACGATATCTGCAGAAGCCATATCCTCAGCATTTTTCTGACTGGCCAGTGCCAGGGCCGCAAGCAGTGCGGTCACCGTGGTGCCCACGTTCGCTCCGAGCGTGTACGGGAACACCTGTTCCAGGCTGAGTATACCTCCGCCCACAAGGGGGACAGCGATGGATGTGGTAACGGAGGAGCTCTGTATGAAAGCGGTTAAAAACAATCCGAAGATGAAGGAGGTTGGAACGTTCCTGAACAGCACCCTGTCTATCAGGGCCTGCACCTTGTCGTCTATGGCCCTTCGAGCCGCCTTGGTGATGAAGGAGAGGGAGATAAACAGGATGATGATACCCACGACGAGCATCATTATCTCCGGATAGAGGCCGATGCTCTCAATGCCGCCTTCTATCGGTTCCAGCACGGGGTCCAAAAGCCTGTGGAATAGGTCGAACTCGAACCCTTTGCTACCGTAAAGGGCATCGGCTGTCGCCTCACCCATCCTCTCCAGGAATCCCTTTCCGGTCAGTATCCTGACGATCCATTCGGCGGGGAATATCAGGGAAGCGGAGATGACGTTGAAGAAATCGTGGACCAGGGCACCCGCGAAAGCCCTTCTGAAGGATGGGGGGTGCCTGATGTGGCCAAGGGAGACTATTATGTTGGTGACCGAGGTGCCTATGTTCGCCCCTATGACAATGGGTATAGCGTTCGGGAAGAAGGAGGGATTTGCAAGCACCATAGCGACCACGGTGGAGGTCGTGGCGGAGGATGACTGCACCACGGCAGTAGCGAACACACCTATACACAGCCCCACGACCGGGTTGGAGGTGGTCTCGATGAGCCCTTCTGCGAAGTCCGCCCCGAGACCCTTGAAACCCGAACCCATCAGCTTGATGCCGATTATGAAAAAGTAGATGGAGAGGAAAAATACGAGCATGTTGAACCACTGTTTCTGGATAAGCTCTTGATGGAACTTTCTCCATCTTCCTCCCGAAGCGGATCCTCCATCCTCGTCGCCCGTGAGTTCATCCATTGGTTTCGAAGCGGCATCGACACGGGATGTATAACCATTGGCTATGGAGAGTATTGATACCTATATATTCTATATATTGCGGAATAAGGTTCTCAACTCCCGGATTCCCCGCTCCAGCGATGGATGGTTAGGTTGAACCATTATTTGGCCATCATGGCCCTTATCCTGTCGGCCGCGTTCTCTGCCTTATCCGCCACCTGTCCGAGGCGGTCAACGACCTTCAGTAGATGGACCACGGATAGTGGGTCCATAAGTGAAGGGTCCATATTGAACAGGTCCTTCGACAGTGAGAATTCAAGCACATCGGCCTCATGTTCCAGTAGGTGCACTCTCTTTATCATGTCCTTCGCATTGTCCCTCTCCGGGCCCCGGAAACCGGTCTCCAGCAGGTTCTCCATGTTGCCCATTATGTCCTGGAAGGCCTCGACACTTTCTGTCACCTTTCCGGCAAGGTGGATGAATTTTTTGGAGATCTCCGGGGGAATCTTGGTCCTTTTCATGGTAAGGAGAACGGCCACATCCTCGGCGTAATCAAGTATTGAATCCGCGTCATGGAGAAGCATATGGAACTGGTCCTTCGGGACCGGCATGAAGATCGACTTGGGCATGTGTGCTCTGATATTCGCCTTTATCAGATCAGCCTCATGCTCAACACGCGATACCCTGTTCTTCTCAACACCAACCCTGTCGAAATCACCCTCGAGATATGCCTCTATACACCCTTTCATATGAAGCACACATTCGTCTATCTTCTTAGAGTGGTGCTCCAACCCATCGAACGGGTTCTTGTATATGGTGTTGAGGATCGGTGCCCGGATATTGTCGAAGATCGAGTCTTTCTCCATCTTGTCACCCCTGTGCTACATTATATTGAGAGCAATAGCCCTGAAGAGTAAATAAACCCCTGCTGTTGTCACTGCCGAGACAGGTATGGTGAATACCCACGACACAATGATGTTCCTGATCACACGCAGGTCGATGGCAGCAATGCCTCCTGCCATTCCAACCCCTATCACAGCCCCCACGATTATCTGTGACGTGGAAACCGGGATCCCCAAAAGAGAACAGAATAGGACGGATGAAGCTGCCCCGAAGGATGCGGAAAATCCCCTTGTAGGTGTGATCTTTGTGATCTTTTTCCCTATTGTCTCCATGACCCTGTATCCCCATGTCGAGACACCGATCACTATTCCGATCCCTCCGAGAACAAGTATCCAGGCCGGGATGGCTACTGTATCCGTGATCTCACCCTTGGCCAGTATCTGCACTATTGCAGCCACCGGACCGATGGCGTTGGCAACGTCATTTGCACCGTGGGCGAAGGCGACGTAGCATGCTGTTAGCACGAGGAGCCCGCCAAACAGCGATTCGACCCTCTCCAATGGTGCCATCTCTCTCTTTCTCCTTCTCCCATACCACATTTTTACCAGTGTGTAGCCCAGAAGAGAAAGAAGGGAGATCAGAGCCACGAACAGGACCTTAACGAGGAAATCCTCGAACACAAGTTCGATGAAGGTCCCCGGAAGTAGGCATTCCACGGAGGTCCTTAGGTTCTTCAAGCCTCCCGAAAGGCCTGCTAGAAGCAGGATGAATACCACGAGAAAGATGAACAGAAGGTTTGCCCTTTCCGCCCTCTTTTCCAGTTTATCCGACTCGAATATGAACTTCTTGATGGAAAAGAAGATAAAGAATGAGACAACACCGCCGAACACGGGTGACAGGACCCAACCCAGGGAGATCTTAAGAAGGGTAGGAAGAACGAGCGATGAGGGGGGAATGTCCCCCAGCAGGATAGAGGTCGCCCCGAAACCGGCAACGGCACCCACTATGGACTGGCTTGTGGAGATTGGCAACCTTTTGTAGGTCGCTAACGTGACCCATAGAGAGGCCGCAAGAAGGACCGCCAGCATTCCCGCGGTGAAAAGGTATACCCCCTGGTCGCCTGATGTTATTGCAGGGTCCTGAAATGGCTCGGGTTCGACTATACCCGATTTCAATGTGTTGGTAACATGAGCCCCCACCAGGAATGCTCCGAGAAACTCGAACAAAACGGCAATGAGGATTATCTTCTTCAGAGGTAAGGCCTTGGACCCGAACACGGTCCCCATCGAGTTCGCCACATCGTTGGCACCTATGGTCCAGGCCATGTAGAAACCGAACAATATGGTCAAAAGAAGGACGATCAAGGCTCCCGTTGATAGACCGAACATCTGAGATTACCCCTGTTATCAGAGTTCCTTTCCCGGGGATGGGATGATCATCCGGATCCTCGCACCAAGCTCTCCGTTGACCAGCTCCCTTCACCAGAAAATTCGGATGGAATAAATAGGTTATGCATCCGATCGATAGCCACTGATATCTCCGGGCAGATCGGCACGGACATTTGAGGGACGACGATCGTATGCCCGGGGCGCGCCTACATGTTGAACTCTTCCATCTCGGGCATCTGGAGCTGTTTCATCAGCTTCTTCCTCATCCTCCTGTTGGACGAGAGGCCCTTGACGGCTTTCTGGGACATATTGTAATATTTGAGTAGGGACCTGACCTCCTTCTGGTCCACACCCGCACCCCTTGCTATCCTTCTCACCCTGCTGGATTTTATCTCCTTGGGGTTCTCCATCTCGTATCGGGTCATGGAGTTCATGATTATCTTGAACTTCCTCAGGCGCTTCTGTGTCTCCTTGGGGTCCTGCTGCTCCATCGTCGGTCCTTTCATACCTGCGAAACCCTGCGGGAGCAGGTTCATTATCTTGTCCAGGGGCCCCATCTTGGACAGCATCTCCATCTGCTCCCGGAGCTCGATGAGGGTGAACTTCCCCGACATCATCTTCCTTGCTACCGCCTCGGCGTCCGTCTCTCCCATGGATTCCTGGGCCTTCTCCAACAGGGTCTGGAGGTCCCCCATCCCAAGAAGCCTTGATATGAACCTGGGCGGATCGAAACGCTCGATATCTTCCAGGTGCTCCCCCACCCCGATGAATGTCACGGGCGCCCCCGTGACGGATACGGCCGACAGCGCCCCTCCCCCCTTTGCGGTCCCGTCGAGCTTCGTTATTATCACTCCTGTGATATCGACGGCGTCGTGGAAAGCCTGCGCCTGGGGGCCCGCCTGCTGCCCCACCGATGCATCCAGAACAAGGAACCTCTCATCCGGGTTGGCGGCCTTTGAGATCCTCTTCATCTCGTGGATCAGGTCGTCCTCAAGCGAATGCCTTCCAGCGGTGTCGATGATCAGGATATCTACGTCTTTTAGGGTCTTCAGACCGTTCTTTACGACGGCTACGCCGTTGTTCGCCTTGGGGTTGCCGTAGATGGGGACGTTGATTTTCTCGGCAAGCTGTTTCAGCTGATCGTAGGCGGCCGGCCTGTGCACGTCCGCGGCTATAAGGCCCACCTTCATTCCCCTCTTCTGATAGTATTTGGCCAGCTTGCCCGCAGTGGTGGTCTTTCCCTGGCCGTACAGGCCCACCATCATGATGGTGTGCTTTTTAACCCCTATGTCCCTGCTTTCGCCAAGGATCTTCACCAGCTCGTCGTAGATGATGCGGATCACGTGCTCTCTGGAGCTCATGCCGGCGGGCGGCTTCTCCTCCAGTGCCCTCCTCTCCAGCTCCTTTGTGATCCGGAGTACCAGCTTAACGTTGACATCCGCCTGAAGCAGCGCCCTCTGGATGTCCTTGACGACCTCCTTGATGACATCCTTGTCGATATTGGAGGAGTTCGCGATCTTCTTAAGCGTCGCTCTCAACGACTGGCCCAACGAATCCAGTACCGTGGCAGATCACCGAAGCGCCGCATGTTGCTTTTCGGTTAAATATATTGTGGGGTTATTAGAAAGGCCTAATCGATCCTCCCGGAACCCCCTGGCGTAGTGCGGATGCAGTGCCGGTTGACACTGGGGTTTTCCTCGTGAGATCGCAACCTTCGACACCCCTTCCCACCCGTGTCGACTGGGGCTTTGAAGGTGCCCCAAAAGTACGAAAAGGGAAACGTTATAAGACACATTGACCATCGAGAGGATATGAAGAAATCCTGGTCCTCCCCCTTCCTCGAGGGGGTGGAAAAGGCATTCCTGGACCTCAGGGAGAGCTACCAGGAGAACCCGCTCAAATACATGAACAAATGGGATGTGATCGCGGACCTGCACCAGAGGTTGTCCCACCTCTCGCGTCTGGATCACGTGGAGACAGGAAGGTTCACGATAGGGACCGACGGCAGGTGGAGGGAGAAGAAGGAGGAGGTCCCAAATCTGCTTACGACCCCTCTCCATCTCAGACTGGGTATGAACAGGGAGGACCGGTCCAAGGCGGACATCTGCTACGTGGACCTGAGCAAGATGCAGGTGGCCGCAACGGCCAGGTACTCGGGGAAGAGGCCCACTTCGCTTGCGGCCTGGAGGGTCTCATCCGGGGTCGGATTGAGCGTAATATACAACGATTTCGTTCAGTACCCCAAGAGGAGGAACTCAAAGACCGGCAGGTCCTCCAAGACGGAGGGGCTGAAGGTACTCGAGAACGACATACTCAACGAGCTGATGAAGCTGAGGTCATGGGACAAGTCCGTTCTGGTCCTGGTGGATAACCACTCCCTCTACACCCGGACGGAGCTAGAGGCAACCTTCTCCAGGCGGCTGGACCCCTACACCATGAGGATGTACTACCTCACGCCCAAGGTCGGTTATCATATCGCAGGTAAAAGGCAGTCCAAAGACAGCCTTGAGCCCCTCCAGTGAGGTTCTTTTTTTCTCAACCTGTCCGCGCTGTGAACGGACAGCGGCCTCGATGTACGGCCCGGGGCCCCACGATTCCATGGTATATCATAAATAGAAAATGTAACATGCACCTACACCGAAACGATGATAACAGTTGGTGAAACAAATGGATGAGAACCTGGAGGGACTGGAGCCGTTCTTGCTCTGGAAGCATTTCGATGAGATCAGGAAGATCCCCCGCTGCTCAAAGCACGAGGAGAGGATCATCGACTACGTGACCTCGGTGGCCGGGAGGCTGGGTCTCGAGTACACCAAGGACCCCGCCATGAACGTCGTCGTCAGGAAGAAGGCCACCCCTGGCCATGAGGATGCTCCCATCGTGGTGCTCCAGGGCCATGTGGATATGGTCTGCGAGAAGAACAACGATGTCGAGTTCGACTTTTCCAAAGACCCGATCAGGCTGAGGAAAAAGGGCGAATATCTCTATGCCACCGGGACCACGCTCGGGGCCGACAACGGGGTGGGGGTGGCCTGCGCCCTGGCGGTCCTGGAGGATGATGACCTGATACACGGGCCCCTTGAATGCCTCTTCACCGTTGACGAGGAGACGGGATTGACGGGGGCCTTCCAGATGGGGGGCGACCTCCTCGAGGGAAGGATGATGATCAACCTGGACACGGAGGAGGAGAGGGCCCTCTACGTCGGTTGCGCCGGCGGGGGGGAGTCAAATGTGCACCTGCCCGTCAAATGGGAGGCACCGGACGGCAGCCCGCTTCTGATCGACCTTCATGGTATGAAAGGGGGCCACTCAGGTGTGGATATCCACCTCGGAAGGGCCAATGCGATCAAGGTACTGGCAAGGATCCTGTGGAAGGTCGCCAGGGAGCATGACCTGTACGTGGCCAAAATCACGGGCGGGGACAAGCACAATGCAATTCCCAGGGAGGTCAAGGCGGTCATCGTCGCTTTGGACAGTCCATCAGATGTAAAGGCAAAGGTAAAAAAGGCCTTCGAGGAGGTCCGATTCGAGTACAGGACGATAGAACCCGAGATGGCACTCGATCTGGGGGATGCACCCATGCCGGAGAGGGCCATTTCCCTGCGGGACTCCAGGGCCGTCCTGCACATGCTGGTGTCGCTCCCTCACGGGGTACAGAGGATGAGTCCCGACATAGAGGACCTCGTGGAGACATCCACCTCGCTGGCCAAGATCAGGACAGAGGATGACGTCTACGTACAGCTTGCCTCCAGGTCCTCCTCGGACACGCAGCTTGAGGCACTGCGGGACAGGATCGAGGCGATAGCGGTCCTTTCTGGGGGCAAAGCGGAGAGGACGCAGCCCTATCCCGGATGGTTGCCCGATCTCGATTCAAAGGTCCTTGAGAAATTGAAGGAGTCGGCAACGGAGCTCTGGGGCAAAAAACCGGAGATAAAGGCAATCCACGCCGGCCTGGAGACCGGTATAATCGGGGAGAAGTTCCCGGGAATGGACATGGCCTCGATAGGGCCCCAGATAGAGAACCCCCACTCACCGGATGAGAGGGTCAGGATCCCCTCGGTCAGTGATTTCTACGACCTTCTGGCACTGTGCCTGAAAAAGCTTGCCTGATGGTATGCGGATAAAGGGTGCCCCGGTGGGGCATCCTTTTATATGATCGACAATTTAAAGGTTGTTAAGATGGCTCCATTCATCGTGATCGAGGGTATCGACGGAAGCGGAAAGGGGACCCAGACCATTTTTTTGAAAGAGAGGCTCAAGGAGATGGGGAAGGACGTTTTCACGACGTATGAACCAACCAGGAGCGGTATAGGAAGGATGATCAGGGAGCATATGTCCGACCCCTTCCTGGATGACAAGACGCTCGCACTTCTCTTCGCTGCTGACAGGATAGAGCACAACGAGAAGAAGATAATCCCGGCCCTGGAGGCGGACAAGGTCGTCATATCGGACAGATACGTCTACTCCTCGATCGCCTACCAGGGACAGACAATAGACCCCGATTGGGTGGGCAAGGTGAACGACCATGCCTTGAGGCCAGACCTCGTGGTTATACTTGACCTGCCATCGAACAAGGTGGAGGAGAGGATCGGTGACAGGGATGACCGGGATTACTTCGAGGTAAACAGGGGTTTCCTCGAGGGCGCAAGGAAGATGTTCATAGCCATTTCAAAGGGAAACCACCTGCCCGACCCCCTGAAGACGAGGTTCCTGGTGGTGGACTCCACCATGGACAAGCAGGAGGTCGCATCCCGCATCTGGGACGAGGTGGAACAGCTGATCTAGCTCTTCCTGACGTGCAGGTCCCTGACCGTCTCCCCGAGAGGGCCGCTCTTTCCAAGGTTGTTCGAGAATATTCGGTTCCAGAGGTACCTCTCGTTTCTCTTGAGATGGAGCAGGTCCTCCTCGAGAGAATCCCCGGTCATGGCTTCATTGCAGTATCCGCACAGTTCGAGGTTGATCGGACCGCTACCGGATCCCAACCGTCTGTTGAACGTCTGGAAATACATCTTCAGACCGCACAGACTGCACTCCTTGCTGTAGTGAACATATTGAAGGTCTATAGAGCTTATCGGCATCCTATCACATCTCATTGGGGCCTTTATTATCCCCGATGGGATTTGGGAGTATGGATATTTAAAGGTGAGCACAAAGTCGATATTTTTTCATGGGGCCATATAAAGTTTTCGCCGGCCGGGATTCGAAGCGTTTATCTACGAAGGGGCCGTTTTCTTACACTGGAGTGCGTTGCAATGAGGATCGGTACAGCAGGGTCCACGATGGTCCTTCTATCCGCGGTGTGTGTCACGCTTTTGATCGGTCCGGCCGACCCCTCATCCTTCGAAGGATGGCCGGACCATCCGGGAGATCCCTACCCGGCACCCGAGTGTACGGCTGCCCCGTGCAGCCCTGCTACCTGCCAGGGAAACCAGGTCATCCCCGAACCAGGTTCGAGAATGGGTATCTGCCCGACAAGGGGAGGTCTCGTTCTGACCGAGGGAGAGGAGCTGTTGTTAACCGGCTCCCACGATTACAATTCCATCCATCTGGGTAGAGGCTCCTCCCTGAGGCTGGTCAACTGCTCCCTGAACGTAACGGGAGATGGCGCGTCATATCCGACGGTGTCGGGGGAACCGGCTCTTGTGGAGATCGAGAACTCCACGATGAACATCGTGGGGCTGGACGGAAGCGGGCTCATCAGGGACCAGGGGGACGATGCTCTGTTCAGAGTCAACGTGTCGGGGGAATTCAGGATGGCCGATTCGGCGGTCAACCTCATAGGAGGGCGTGGTTGGCAGACCAGCGAGGAAGGTGCCTACATGGTTTCGGAAGTATCCGGGCATCGGTTCGGCGGAGGTAACTGCTCCTTCTTTCTGACCCTTTCGGATACCGCCCTCCTCGGACTCGAGAGGTCCTCCATATGCCTGAAGGGGGGAAAAGGTGGAGATGCTCCGGATGCAGCAGTGATGACCTCGGACGGCATACATCCCTCCGGGGGATACACCGTGGGATGCAACGTCTCGGGCACCGTAGGTTCCGGAGGTAACTGCAGCTTCATGGTAAAGGGAGATGGGGTCGACGCTGCCATGTCCCATATTTCCATCTCGCTTGAGGCGGGAGACGGAGGGGACGCGGGGGCTTCTTCCTCGATACCCTACTTCGGGGATGTCGAGTTCAACTATCCCGTGCCCCCTGGCGGATACTCGACAAGGTGGATCTCTGGGGGTTCCTGGACCGAACTTCCGACCGTATCGGGCCTGGTCGGTTCCGGGGGGTCCGCCTCCCTTGGGATGGAGGCCGAGAAGATGCGCATGCACTCATGCACGGTGACGATGAGGGCGGGGAAAGGCGGGGAGGCGGCCGACGGGGCGGACTGCAGGTCCGTCCAATCCGGGCCTTCCGGAGAGATAACGTGGAGTACGGATTCCGGTGGCGGCGGGGGGTACGCCGGTTCTGGCGGATCGGGCAGGTGGGGGTTCAACGGAGGTGACGTTCTGGGACAGGTTGGCAGGGGAGGGGATACCTCTTTCGGGATCCATTGCGGATACCATCTGGAGACATGGGACGTCTACCTGGACCTATCCGGAGGTGACGGGGGCATGCCTGGCTCGGGGGGACTTGGCGGGGGGATCTCGCATCCGTTGAACATCGTGGATGGAGGAGGAGGAGGAGGCGGGGGGTTCTCTGGCGCAAGCGGTACGATGCTGAGCTATTCTGGGCCCCTTACCCAGGGTCAGCCTGGTTCGGTAGGTCCGGAGGTGGGCAGGGGGGGCAACTGCTCCCTCAGCATCAACGGGACCTATTTCACGGCAGGTGGGAACACGATGACATTGCTCTCGATAGGAAGGTCGAACACTGCCAGCCCCCTCGACGGCGGGTCCGGTGAGTTCGGGGGTGACCCGATAGGTGCTGGAGGTTATGGCGGTAAGGGCGAACTCGGGGCCTGCATTGACGGAAGGGAGTTAAAAGATATGCTGCTGCCCGGACCTATACCACATTTCCCAGAAGATGGGGGAAGCATAAGGGACCCCTCCACCCATTTCGAGTGGGAGCCTGGTACATTCGACATCTGGACGCCGATGTACACCGATTACGAGTTCCGCCTCCTGGGCTCGGAGGACCCCGGGGATGTCATCGAGTCGGGGACGACATCACACGTTTACCACCAGCTCTCAAAGGACCCGGGCGACGGTACCTTCTACTGGACAGTGAGGTGCAAGGGGGCCCACATCAACTCCTCCTGGAGCCCTCCCCGCAAGGTGCACATAGACCGCGATCCCCCCCGCATAACCCACGGTGAGGAGCCCCTGTGGTTGATGGAGGATGGGGCTGTTTTCACCTTCAACGTCACCGACACCATCTCCGGGGCCGACCCGGCTGCCACCCTGGTCAGGGTGGACCTTGTTGGCGGTGAGAACGGCACTTGGGGCCCGACCTCGGGATGCCGCCTGGAGGGGGATACTGCCGTCTTCGAACTGGAAATGGTGCATCCGGAGGGCAATTATTCCGTCTGGATCAGCTCCATGGACAGGGCGGGGAACGGGCCTGTCGTCCTGGGACCGGTGGATGTTAGGATAGACGGCACTCCGCCCCTCGTTACGGAAGTACTGCCCGAGGGCTGGATAGGGGAGTTATGGAACGTCTCTTTTTCGGCGATGGACGAACTTTCCGGGTTGAGCTGTGAGTGCATCCTTGAGGTCCGCTCAAGGGACAATTCGACACGAATTAAAAAAGAGGTGAGAATGATATGCCCTGGGGGGGACCGATACCTTATCGATGACACCCCTCCTCTCTCCACGGGCAACTGGTCCTACAATCTGACCGTACGGGATGCTGCCGGCAACCGGTTCACCACGGGGGACATCGATGTGGCAGTTGACACCGACGGCCCCCTCATCTCGATGTCGTCACCACAGGATGGCATATGGTCCAATGACAGCGCCCCCGAGTTCGTGTTCGGATGTTCCGACGGGATGAGCGGTGTGAACACGCTTTCGATACGTCTTTTTTACGGTGAAGGTTTCACGGACCTCCCGGTATCGGAATGCGGAGGTGAGGTCCGTTTCAGACCGTCCGTCCCCCTGGAGGACGGCTGGTACGGGTGGTGCCTGGTCGGGGTCGACAGGGCGGGCAACCACCGTACCTCACCGATGCGCCATTTCGGAATAGACACGGCCGCACCCGTTGTGGAATTGGTGTCGGTGTCGGCCTCTGGGGGCTCCTATGAGATCTCGTACAATGTTGCGGACGGGCTCAGCGGAAATTCCACGTCGTCGGTGCAGAGGATGGAGGCGGCGCTCGGGGGTTTCATAGGAGGGAGTGTTTTCAACCGCTCGGGGGAGGGGCGCATCAGGCTTGTGAACCCGCTTCATACGGACGATTCTGTCCTCTTCCTCAGGGTAAGGGCTGCGGATTGTGCAGGGAATGTGGGCGGATGGTCGGAGGTGATCAGGATCGATGTCAGGGCCGGGGAGGGGAGGGTTCTGCACGAGGGACCACTTTACGAGACAAGTGAAAAGGCCCGTTTCCGGATATGGGACCCCCTGGGTGTGAATATTTCCAGCCTTTCCGCGGGAAGGGTCAAGAACGGCTCGGTGGCTTATTGGGATGTCCCCTTCGTCCTGCTCGGTACCGAAGAGCACGATCTCAACTCATCATCGGGGCTTGCAGGGCCCTGCGGGGTCACAATCGAGCTTGAAACCGGTATAACCTCCTCCGGGGAGGAGGTTTTCGCCTTCAGGTGGAGGGACCTGCTTCCACTCGCCGAAAGCTGGAGGGCGGACTCATCCGGGGTCCTCTTCGATCTTGCTCCCCCCGGGGTGGCGCTCTCCTATAAGGAGGTGAACAGGGAGAACAGGGTCATGATCTCGGTGGAGATGCAGGACGACATGTCCGGACCGGACAGGGAATGGGTCCGGGCCACATACCCAACGGGGGTTTCCTCTAGTAGCCTTGATCCTTCGGGACCTTGCCTGGAATCGCAAAAGGGTGGGATGCTGCTGCATGTCAATATCAGCTGGGGGCCCTTGATGGATCTGAAGTTGACGTTCAGGGACAACGCGGGGAATATAGCGAACAGGAGCGTTACGGTGAGGGCGACGAGGGCACCCGAAGTGGAGATACTGAACGCTCCCGAGGGTGGAAGGGTACCCCTGGGAGAGGTTCTCACGCTGCACTCGCAGGCAGCGGACCCCGACGGTGATGAGATGAATCTGATGTGGTTCGTCGACGGGTCGCGGCATTCCAACGGGACGACCGTGAAGTTGGAACTTGGTCTGGGAAATCATACCGTGGAGCTTGTAGCATCCGATGGGGACCTTGAGGCCTCCGCGAACGTCACCATCGAGGTGTTCGAGGTCCCTTCGGGGGGCGGGGAGGAAGGATCGGGGGCCCTCCTGGTCGTGATGACAGCCTCGGGTGCCCTGGTACTGATTCTGATCGCGGCTTTCCTGGTCCTTCTTGTGGTCAGGTCCAGAAGTTACGATGATAATGTTTATACGGTATCAACGGGGTCCACGAAGAAGGACCCGGTGGAAAAAAGATGTCCCATTTGCATGAGGTCCATGAGAAAGGGCAAAAGGCACGTCAAATGCAGGTGCGGAGCCGCATTCCACAACTCCTGTGCCATGGAGGAGGGTGTCTGTCCCGAATGCGGAAGGGAGCTCATGATAAGCGAGGAGGAGTGAAGATGAAATCGTGTACCTCATTGATTGCCATTTTACTGATCCCTGCTGTGTTCTTCATTTCCCCGGGGGGTTCCTCTACGGTGGATAACTGGGGGACGGCGGGGACCCATGACGCCGGGAACTTCACGATCTCAATTGGAGATGATGGTGGGGACACAACTTGGAATATTCTTGAATATCCCGTGGGTCAGGACCGCCTCAATACTGCCTATTTCGGTCTCGGGTACAACTCTTCCACTGTAGCTTTCGGCGATTTTCATTCCTGGGAAACGGTGGATCAGCTCCTAATCAACAGACCTGGCAACTACACGGATGAGGAGGGTTTCTGCAGGTTCAAGGGGTACAATGGAGGGGGACTTGACTTCATCAACGTCACACAGAGGACGTTCGTAAACAACTATACGCAGGACACGGCAGGCCATACTGGAAGGTGGCTTGTGGTGGACTACCTCATAGAAAGTGCTTTGGCAGTTTCGGGGCCTCTTTACACAATGCAGACCATGGACCTCAATCTGGGAGATCCGTCAAATGATGAGTTCGCATGGGACGGTGAAAACAGGATCTTATGCACCAAAGAGGGCACCACCTATATTGGGTTGACCTATTATCAGATGGCGGGCCCCGACTACCACGGACACAACGCCGGCCTCTGGAACCCATCCGTGGTATACGATTCCGAGGAGACGATATTCGATTCCATGGGGGCCCCCAACAACCAGACCACTTCCGCGACCCAGCAGAACTGGTACATGGACATGGTGGCAAAGGTCCCCCCGGGATCCTTCCCCGGGTCCGCCAGGGTCTCATTCGCAATACTGGTGGGGAACTCCATGGACCAGCTCGTGGAGGCAAAGGAGGATGCCGTTACGGCACTCAGGGGTGCCTGGTCCTCCGACCCCCCCTCCGGATGGAACTCCGGGGACGTGGAGGTCTCCGCGATCTACGATGGCCCCCTCCTCCCGCTGACGGACATTACCCCCTCCCACACTCTTGTGGGGGGCGGAGGGGAACCCATCCACCCCGAGCCGACCCCGATGGTGGATGGCTCCGTATCCTTCACCATCGATTCCGCATATGCTTCCCCGGACCACGGCACCATCGACTACTGGATGGGGTCCAGGAACCCCTGGGGGTACATGGATAACAGCCCCCGATGGGGGATCGACTGCGACAACAGCGGGCCCGACATCACATTCACCAATAACTCCCCAACCGCGACGGTCCTGCAGGTGGATGCGGAGCCTGACGACAGGGGAGGATCGGGAACGGACCTGGTCTACATGTCACTTGACGGCGGCGAGTTCCTCATGCGCTCCACGCTGACGACGGAGGAGGAATCGAAGAACCACACCGTCAGCGCCTATGCCGTGGACTACGCGGGGAACAGGGGCCCCACGGTCAACCTTTACGATCTAATGGTGGACGGGTCCCCGCCGGTGATAGGCGAAATCGGGTTCGAACCCTCGAATATCACGGAGGACACCTCGGGCCCCGTCGGCTTCTCCCTGACCATATCGGATGCCATCTCGGGGGTGAACCTCTCGTCAGCGGAGTTCAGCCACGGTCTGGATCATGCATCATCCGAATGGGTCCCGTTAGATCATGATGGCGGCCTCTTCACCGGACAGGTGGAGTACGACTGGAACTCCTATTACTCCCTGAACGTCGTCGTGGAGGTGAGGGTAAAGGACAAGGTAGGTAACGACCGGGTGAGGTCCTTCGAGGAGTACGTGGACCCGATCAACGACCCACCGACAGCATCAATGGAGGTGATCTCGGGCGAATGGGAGAACCACAGGATATACCTGAAGTTCACAGGAGGGGACCCCGACGGTGACCAGCTCGAGTTCTCGGTCGAATGCTCAACGGACGGCGTTAACTTCGAGAGCTACGACCTCAATAATTGGGACTCCCCCGGACATTCGTTCTGGGTGGCCCCCGGAAAGACACCCTACGAGGGCCCCTTCCACATCCGTGGCTGGGTGACGGATGCGGAGGGCACCTATCTCGTAGGTACCGAAATGACAACGGTGGACACCCTGGCTCCCAGGATAGAGTACACGGGGGAGGTACCCCTGGGGTGGACCGATAACACAACCATAGGCGGGATAACGGCGACGGAGACCGGTTCGGGGGTGGACGCAAGGCTGTTCGAGGGGACCTCCGGGGACAAAAGGGAGACCTTCACCCAGGGCCATTCAAGGGATTTCGAGGGGATATGGGACATACGCGCCTATGCGAGGGACAGAGCCATGAACGAGAGATACCTGGATATCGGCACCTTCAGATGGGACCTGTCCCCGCCTTCCCTGTGGAACCTTCTGATAACCCCCGGGGACCACGTCGTAGGGAACGGCCTGACCGTATCCTTCAATTTTGCTGACAACCTGTCCGGCCTTGACAGGAACAGAACCCTCGTTCGGGTCTCCGGTGAGCAAGGCGTTGTTGGACCCGATGAACTGGATCACGAAGGCACGCTCACCGAAGCCTACTTCTCCGATCCTTTCACGAAAGAGGGGGTCTACAACATCACCATCAGCATCCAGGACATCCTGGGGCACACGACGTCGATAAGGAGGGAGGTCCGTGTGGACAGGGCACCCGTTGTGCTGCCATTTTCCATCTCCTGCCCGGAGTCCGTGGGCACGGGGGAGGAGTTCGAGGTCCTGGTGGAGTATGAACACGAGGTAAGACTGGATGCGGTATATCCCAAAACGGTCCATCCCTGGAGGATACCTCCGAAGCGCACCGAGGGGGACAAAAGGACCTTCTCACTGCCGGGAGCATATGCAGGGCCCATCGTCCTAAAGTTCAGTTATCCCCCCGAGGACCCTCTGAACTCAACTTGGGGGGAGTACGTCCTGGAGATCGCCGTGAAGGGTGCCTCGGACGCTGACGGGGACGGTCTGGAGGACTCCTGGGAGCGTAAATATGGCCTGGATCCGGGGATCTACAACGACCCTTCCGGGGACGGGGACGAAGACGGACTGGACCTGCTCGCAGAGATGTACAATCTCACGGACCCCGGCAAATACGACTCAGACGGGGATGAGATGGACGACGGCTGGGAGGCTAAAATGGGAACCAGGCCCTTCGACTACGACGCCTGGGAGGACACCGACGGGGACGATTGGTCCAACCTCAAGGAGTACGTGGAGGGTACGGATCCGCTCGATCCGGAGGACCATCCAGAAAAACCCCCTCCGACCGCCTGGTACTGGATCGTTCTGATATTCCTGGTACTTCTGTCCATTATCGGGTATTTCGCATACCAGATGTTCAGAAAGAGGGAACTCGAGGACGACCTGGATTCCTTCGAGAAGGTGGAGGATTGGGAGGGGGACCGGACGGGTTGATCGACTTCCCCGGCACAATGCAACCATCTAAGAGAGTGGCCTGCTAACCCTGACCTCAATGATTTAAGGGCTTTTACCGGATTAAGTTATTAAGGTAAAATATAATACGGAACCGCCCTTATTCCATGGACGATAAGAGGAAACCGCGATGACGGGACAGGATGTAGAATATATTCAGATCATAAATATAATAAAGAGGGGGCAGATGCTGGTCCTCCAGGCCAAGAAGAGCGGAGCCGATACAAAGAAGGCGGAGGAGCTGATCAAGGAGGCGAGGTACGCCCTCAAGATGGGCAAGAGGGAGCAGGCGGTGGACTATGCCAAGAAATGCATGCTGGATGTGATCAGGTCCAAAAGGCAGATGGACATGGACGAGCTGACACGGGAAGGGGCCCTGGACAAGCTCACGAAGGAGGAACTGAGGATCAAATGCAAGGAGATGGGACTCGATTCCGTTGGCCTCAAGGAGGAGCTGATAGAGAGATTGAGGCAGAAGCTGGATGGCAAGGGGGAAAGCCCTTCCGGGGAGAAGAAGACGGATGAGGGGACACCAAAGGAGGCGATGAAGGGGGAAAAGACCCCCAAGGGGGAGCCGAAAAAGGAGGAGGCAAAGAAGGAAAAAAAGGAGGACTGGGACCCCCAAAAGGATGCCGACAACCTCATACCGGGGTACTCGTACCTGGTCGAGGAGCAGAGGGCCGAGAGGTCATTTATCCTCTACAGAACGCTCAGGGACAAGGGTAAGGAGGGGTATTCCATCACCCGTACAAATCCAAACCTCCTCCAGAGGACCTTCGGCATAGAGATATCGGAGATCACGTGGCTGACGGATAGGGAGGTGGGAGGAGATATCAACAGCCTTCCGCCCTCGCTCGAATCCATAATCTATTCCATAGAGGAGTTCATGGACGATAACAAGGACGGGGTTATTCTGCTTGACGGGGTGGAATACCTCATAGGCAACAACACATTCAACCCGGTCATAAGGTTCCTCAGAAGGCTGGTGGATAAGGTCTCCACCACGGAATGCGTACTGCTCGTATCACTTGCACCAAGGTCAATGGACCCGAGCCAGGTGGTACTGATGGAAAGGGACCTCTATCCCCTGAAGTACCTGTAATTCAAGACACTGAGTATAGGCACACCAGTATTTGCGGCAGAAATGGCAGATCGATCGGGTCACCTTTCTGCAGGTAACATTTTGGCCGGTCAGGCATTTCGAAATCAACCTGAAGCCCCAGCGGATCGGCGTTAGATGTCAACGGCCGATCAAGGGGTTCTATCGTTCCCATCGATGTATCCGACCAGCCGGAGGAACGTCGTCTCCAGGTCGCCGTTCTCACCGATCAGGTCACGCTTAAGGGCCAGTTTCAGCAACCTGCCCTTGTGAAGAATGGCAACCCTCTCACAGAGCTCCTGGGCCAGGCTGAGTATGTGGGTGGAAAGAAGAACCGTACCGCCCCTTTCGACATACTCCCTCAACCTGTCCTTGACCTTCCTCTGGTAGATCGGGTCCAGGTTGATGAAGGGCTCGTCAAGGAGAAGGAGTGGGGGGTCGTGTATCAGCGCCGAGGTGAGCATCAGTTTCTGCCTTGTCCCCTTGGAGAGGTCCTTTGCGACGATCCCCCTCTGCCCTTCCATGTCGAAGAACCTCAACCATTCCTCCTTGATCCCATCCGTACACTTTTTTCCCCTGATGTTCAGGACGAATTCCATGAACTCGTCAGGTGTCAGGAAGGAAGGGGGGGTCTCAGATTCGGGCACCACTCCAGATACCGACTTTATGGCCTTTGGATCGGTATTGGGGTTCATGCCGAGGACCCTGATCTTACCGCTGTCCAGTCTGTGAACCCCTATAAGGGCTTTCATAAGTGTGGATTTTCCCGCACCGTTGGGCCCGATCAATCCGAAGAATTCCCCCCTTTTCACCTCCAGGGTGACACCCTCCAGGGCCTTCACATCGCCGAAGGATTTGAAACCATCTTCAATGGAAACTGCGATCCCGGATGCTTTCGGCCGGGGTTCCAAGGTCAACCTCTCCTCCCTCGGAACAGGACCACGCCGAGGGCGATGCCCGCAACAATGAACAGTACCGCCAGAACGCTCAGGGCGATATCGAACGCCTGTGATGCCGTGGATACGGTATCGATCTCATCCTCGACATTGACCATAAGCTTAAGCGGCTCTGTCACGTGTCCCGGTTGGCTGTCACCGAGGCTGTCATGCGCCCTCACCTCGACAATGTGAGGTCCCTTTTCCATCTCCATAATATCAAGGGTGTAAAGCCAGGGGATCTTCCCCTGTCCATTGGACCCGGGTATGGCCACCCAGTCGCCTCCGTCGATCCTTATCTCCACCTTGGTGATCTCCTCCCGGTCGTATGCGTAGCCCATTATGCTCGGGCTCGGATCAGAACTATCGAAGGTGTGGTTATAGGCAGGCCAGGAGATGGATATGACGGGGAAAGAATCCTGTACGTTCTCCCAATTGTAATAGGAAAGCAGGAAATCATCCCAGAGGTGCTCCCTCGCGAACCTGGTCTCCTCGTACCTGACATCGTATGTGGTGGGAAGCTGCCTTATATCCACCTTGTCCTCCTTGTTCGGGAAGTACATTGAGAGGCCGAACACCTGAGCCTGCGGATCCAGAAGGTGGTTCTCGTGGAGTATTGTCACATCCTCCAGAGCATCGCGCACGTCCTCGCAGAGGGTTATGAGTGGTGAGTTCATCGGAAGGACCGATACCAGACGGTCATCGAGCTTGTCGGTGAAATCGTAAACATCGTACATTGAGTACTTAGTGAAATCGAAGGGCCCCACGTTGAGCATGTCGTATGAAGAACACCTCTCCCTCGCCCCCCATATGTGAGGCGCGTACCTTCTCACCGAGTAGGCCATCTCCTCCGAGAAGCGGTCCAGCACAAGGACAAGGTCGTCGAACCTGGTCATGTCGAAGGCGCTCATCGTTATTGCCGGACTGTCATCGGGGTCCCCCTGGGAGTCCGAGTAGGATTCCACGTACCTTTTTGCCACGACCCTTCCGAGCTGGGCTTCGTCCATGGTTGGCGTTTTGACAAGGTCGGACAGTATGGTCTCATACGGCCAGCCGTCCCCGGGTTCGCTGAAACCGGACGCATCCGAGACGGAGACGTAATCCTTCAGCTGGTAGAGTACCGCGACCTGCGCCATCAGGCACGCGTCGAAACCGAAGAACTCCAGCCTCTCCGCACCCCGGTGAAGGTATATGGATTCCACTGCGTGTCTCATCTCGGTCATGTTGATCATGTCCGCCTCATTGGAGCCCGGTACGTCATCGTCCCAGCAGACACCCCAGAAGGCCCCGCCGTGGTCCCACATCACCAAGGCATAGTTACTGGCGGGATAGGACTCCATTCCCCATACGGCAAAATCGATCAACGTGGCAGGGTCCCCCATGTTGACCTCGCCAAGGTCATCAAGTTCCATAGATTCAATGTTCCCGGGATCCGAACCCTTCTCCATATAGAACCTCTTGGCACCCGTCCAATCCCCGTTGGAAGTGTCATCATCCCCTTCCTCCCCTTTCCACCTGTCCATCTGGACGATGATGTTGACCTCGTCGGTGGAGCCGACCGTCTCGATCTCCTCCATGTCCTCTATCCCTGCGGATTCGAGGTTGTTGTCGGCATCCAGGTATATCATGAACGTCCATTCGGCATAGGGTGCCTCCTCCTGTGAGCTGACCGAAGGCACCACCGTCATGGCTAAAAGTGTCGTTATCAGCATCACAGCTGTCCCTTTGAGCGTCCACATATGGTCGTCCCCATACTTTGATATTCTAATAAAAAACCTATGATCTCGATATAACCTTTGTGGTCATGGATGCGGATATCCACCGTTCCTTGAGCTGTATCCTTGGGGGCCCCCCGAAGCTGGCATTAGCGTCAATGTAGCCCCCGCACGTGATATGCGGCCCTATAAAATTGAAGATATTCCTCCCACGCGGACATGTTCAATCCTAAAATTCAAATAGGGGCCCCTTATTCGGTTCAATACCGAACAGGAGGCCCCCCGATGGAGGAACCGATCTGCCACATCGAGATAAAAACGGAAGGAGAGCTCAAGATAGCAAGGCTCCAGAGCGACTGGGGAGGTATCAGGGAGTTCAAATCTCTCTCCTTCGAGGAGCTTCTCAAGATGCTCGTTAACGAACTCTCCGCCGAGCTGGAGCAGTCCCAGAACAACCCCATGATGGAATGAACGGGGCATCTGGGAAGCGTCCTCACCTGGCGGACTCCAGATATTCTTCCGGTCCCGAACCCAGAGGCAAACTATATCCATTCTCTCAAAGGACCGCATCCGATAGAGAAAGGGATCCGGAACGATAGACCGAATGGATATAAAGAAACTTATTAATACCATCTCCTTCTTAGAGGGCCTCCCGGGTGTGGTGCTTATCGCATCCGGGAAGATAACTGAGTTCCCCGTGCATAACAAGGCTTATATACAGGCCCTGAATGTAGGGGGGTGCCGCATCTCACGCGTTTCCCCGTGATGATGACGAGTTGTCCCAGTATGATCGGGGCGATCCGCAGATGCGAACATGATGGGGTCCGAGAAACCCGGCAAATGCCGTGACCTCTCCGATCCGACATACGATGAAAGGTGAAACTCGAGCGAGTCGAATCGTTGTGTGCAGGAAGATGGAAAGCATATGTTTCACATCTGCCAATTCCGGTTGATCCTGCCGGCGGTCACTGCTCTTGGAATCCGATTAAGCCATGCGAGTCGAGAGGGTTCGGCCCTCGGCGGACCGCTCAGTAACACGTGGATAACCTACCCTAGGGTGGGGGATAATCTCGGGAAACTGAGGATAATACCCCATAGATCTTGGATGCTGGAATGCACCGAGGTTGAAAGTTCCGGCGCCCTAGGATGGGTCTGCGGCCTATCAGGTAGTAGTGAGTGTAAAGGACTCACTAGCCGACGACGGGTACGGGCCATGGGAGTGGTAGCCCGGAGATGGACTCTGAGACACGAGTCCAGGCCCTACGGGGCGCAGCAGGCGCGAAAACTTCACAATGCGCGCAAGCGCGATGAGGGGATTCCAAGTGCATGCACTAAGTGTATGCTGTTTGCTAGTGTAAAACGCTAGTAGAGTAAGGGCTGGGTAAGACTGGTGCCAGCCGCCGCGGTAATACCAGCGGCCCTAGTGGTGATCGTTATTATTGGGCCTAAAGCGTCCGTAGCCGGTTCGGTAAATCTCTGGGTAAATCGATGGGCTTAACCCATCGAATTCTGGGGAGACTGCTGGACTTGGGACCGGGAGAGGTCGGAGGTACTCCAGGGGTAGGGGTGAAATCCTGTAATCCTTGGGGGACCACCGGTGGCGAAAGCGTCCGACCAGAACGGGTCCGACGGTAAGGGACGAAGCCCTGGGGCGCAAACCGGATTAGATACCCGGGTAGTCCAGGGTGTAAACGCTGCGCGCTTGGTGTTGGGGGTCCCACGCGGGCATCCAGTGCCGGAGAGAAGTTGTTAAGCGCGCCGCCTGGGGAGTACGGTCGCAAGACTGAAACTTAAAGGAATTGGCGGGGGAGCACAGCAACGGGAGGAGCGTGCGGTTTAATTGGATTCAACGCCGGAAAACTCACCAGGGGCGACTGCCATATGAAGGTCAAGCTGATGACTTTACCCGATTGGTAGAGAGGTGGTGCATGGCCGTCGTCAGTTCGTACCGTAGGGCGTTCTGTTAAGTCAGATAACGAACGAGACCCTTGCCCTTAATTGCCATGTTTCCCTCCGGGGAAACGGTACTTTAAGGGGACCGCTGGTGCAAAACCAGAGGAAGGTAAGGGCAACGGTAGGTCAGTATGCCCCGAATCCCCTGGGCAACACGCGCGCTACAAAGGCTGGGACAAAGGGCTCCGACACCGAGAGGTGGAGGTAATCCCGAAACCCAGCCGTAGTTCGGATCGAGGGCTGCAACCCGCCCTCGTGAAGCTGGATTCCGTAGTAATCGCAGATCAACATCCTGCGGTGAATATGCCCCTGCTCCTTGCACACACCGCCCGTCAAACCATCCGAGTGAAGTTTCGATGAGGGTGGGTTTAATTGGTCTTCTCGAATCGCGATTTCGCAAGGAGGGTTAAGTCGTAACAAGGTATCCGTAGGGGAACCTGCGGATGGATCACCTCCTAAGAATTCAAGGGGGGCTTTGGCCCCCCTACCTTTGAATTCGGCTCCTCGAGCACTTAATTCATCGTATGTCGGGTGGACCCCTCGTTCTTATTTATCTTGATAGGCGTAGAGTACTCAAATACCCATGTAGATCTTCCTGATCATATTGTTGCATGCATAGGCCAATTATATACAGACCAACTCAGAATGTTTTTCATGGGTGCCTCAAGCAGAATATTGTTACTTTCGTCAATATGCGCAATAATGGTCCTATCGGCAGGTTGCATCAGGGAATCGGAGGAAGGCACAACTTTGGGAGGGGATGAACTGGAGGTCGGGAAGGCCATCCTGGTCAGGGAGGACGTGAGCGGTTTCTCCCAGGCAAGGTATCATAATTTTGTGGTCCTATTCGACACTGGTCACCTGTACAAGATAAATGTCACAAATTATGGATCAGAGGAGGAGATAGAGAACCAACTTTCAATGAGTCTTATTAAACACATAATGAATATCACACCCTCTCCGATGAATTGGCCACTGATTTCCCTACTTGATGATACAGGCTCCTCACAATCCTATACGGTCAAGATAAGCAAGTCCTGTGAGATCCCCGATGATAGTTACAATGATCTGCTGGATATGATCGATATCTTGAGAACCTCTGATCTGGAAGAGGTATATCACGGTGCGGGTTTGTCGTGCATGGGGTGGGTGTACTTCACATTTACCAATGGGATGTCCAATAAGACCGTCAGTTGTTACTACGATACTTCCCGGGCTCCCGTAGTTATTCAGGACCTCGATGTCTATCTGGATGAATTATGCGACAGGGAGTTTTAATGTAATATACTACATCCTATGGAGAGGAAGTGGAGGATGACATTGAGGTCAGCAGCTTGCGGTTCTATCCCCCAAGATATAATAATAATCCTGATAGTTAAGGATAAATATATATTAACAAATATATGTCAAGGTATCCCAAAATAAATAATTATGTTCCAACATCGCGATGTGGTATAAGAATGAATGGTAAGGGATCTGTGATCAAGGCGTATCTGAAGGTCTGCAGGTATGAATATTTCCCGGCCGAACTAACGGCCCTTTTTATTCCCATATTGCTCACCGCCGATTCCTTGGCCCGGTTCACGGACTTGGCCGTCTTTGAGGGCGTCGTTACCTTTGTTATCCTCTATTTGAGCGGTTTTCTAATAAATGCCTGGACGGACAGGGAGATAGATGCGAAATATCAGAATTTCAAATCATCAATAGCATGGGGGGTCCGTAGGTTGGGTGAAAGGGGGCTGAAGTCTGCCATAGCTGTTCATCTTTCGGTATCGATACTCCTTGGGCTTCATATAAGCTATCTAATGGAAAGCTTTATTCCGATAATAATCATCTTAGTTGGTATCTTCTTTGGCTTCGGTTATTCGATCAAACCGTTGACGTTCAAGACAAGGGGTGTCGCATTCCATATGATCTCGCTCAGCCTCTGCTGTTTCTTCATTCCTCTCGTCTTCCTTTTCTACGTGCTCTCGGACGGTTTTCTCATCGATCAAATTGTATTTGCATCGGGTTTCGCCATGGTGCATTACGCTTTGGAGGTCGGGAACCAGATACAGGACTACGAGGAGGACCTAAAGGAATCCATGTTAACACCGACTGTCAGGTTGGGGTTGACTAGGTCCCTTGTTCTCGCACTTATGTCATTCACACTGGGATTGCCAATAATGGTCGGTGTGCTATACTATTGGTTCCATGCAAGGGATATTATACATCACTTCCCACCATTTTTGAACGGGACCATGACAATATTGTTGATATCTGCAATGCTGGGCCTTGGGTACTCCATCACCTTCATGGGTCTGTACAGGATGTACAGGGAGACAAGGACAACAGATGGCATCCCTGTTATGATGCGGAGGGTCCGTTCGCATATAAACTATGCATTGTGGCAGATGATGGGTATAACCGGCCTCTTTTTCATATCACTGGTCTTTTTCATATCTGAGTGAGAAGAAAAAGGGCATTTTTTATATCTATACAGGTAGGCCTTTACTGGCCCTATCGTATTCATCCGCGATGGTGTCCATCAGTTCCCTGACAGAAACGATCTCATTCACTCTGTATGCGTTCTCACCTGCGAAAGCGAATCCGTCCTCGAACTTGCCCTCTTTGGCATGGAGGAGGGCTTCCGCGATACAGTACGGCGACTCCCTGTAATCGCAGGTCCTCAGACACTTCCAGGGGCAGAGGAAAGGCACCTTCTTGCCAGCAGAGACGTCCTCAAGGAACTGGTTCCTTATCGCCCGTCCGGGCATTCCCACCGGACTGTCTATTATCATAATATCATCCTTGGAGCTGTTCAGATAGGCCTCCTTGAACTTGATGGAGGCGTCGCATTCGTGGGTGCCCACGAATCTGGTTGCCATCTGCACCCCTGAGGCCCCGAGTTTCATTATTTCCCAGATGTCAGCTCCCGTGAATATGCCTCCCGCCGCGATAACAGGGATCCTCTTGTCGAACCTCTCCTCGAAAGGCTTAATCAACTCCACTACCTGGGGTATCATCTCCTCCAGACGGTTCTCGGGTTTATCGAGGTCCTCCTTCCTGAATCCCAGGTGTCCCCCCGCCTTGGGCCCCTCTATTACAATGGCTTCGGGTACGTAATCGTAGTTCTTTGCCCAATACGTGAACAGGACCCTGGCACCCTTGGCACCCGAGATCACCGGAATGATCTTGGTCCCCTGTTTATTCAGCTCTACCAGGTCCAGTGTGGGCGGCGGTCTCAACAGGAGCCCGGAACCGATGAAAACGAAATCGGCCCCCTCGTCGAAGGAGGTCAGGACCATCTCGTCCCAGTCCGACAGCGCCAGCATTATATTCACACCAAGTAGGCCGTCGGACAGGCTCCTTGCCCTCCTGATCTCGGTGCTGAGGGCCCTCTTGTTGGCGTTCTTGTAGTTTGTCCTGATATCGGGTTCCGCGGCACCGATCCCCGCTGCCCCGATCACACCGATACCCCCCTCGTTGGCCACCGCTGATGCAAGCCCGGCAAGGGATATGCCAACGCTCATTCCTCCCTGTATTATCGGGACCTTCGCCACTCGATCCCCAATTTCAAGCCGGGGCATGTTCTCACGGCTCATGTCTTTCCTCCTTATGGGTTTCAAATAGAGAAAACAACATATTATACGAACCGGGAGGGTTCGCCAACATATTCCCGCATCGCGAAAATATCCTTCACTGTGCTGTTTTCAAAATACTCCGCTCGATCACAGAGTATATTTACACCTGTAAAGATTTCATTTATAAAACCTATATGGTCCCCGCTTCCTGTTACACAGTGATTATTACAGCCCGGACCCCAATATACTACAGGGTTCATGGTAATCTTTTAGTTAATCGACATAACCTAATATGAACATCAACTATGGTTCTTACGGGGGAATACATCTGGAGAAGATAGTATACGAGCCGATCGGATATGTCAGGTCGCCTTACAAGGGAATGGGGGAGGGGCCCATACAGCCAAGAGGGGGCAAAGGTGTGAGGGGCACCCTGGAGATTTTTCCCGGATTCGTCGATGGTCTGAAGGACCTTGATGGTTTCTCCAGGATCCAGGTGCTTTTTCATATGCACCTGTCGGAGGGGTTTTCTCTATCGGTCATACCATTCCTGGACACCGTGAAGAGGGGGCTTTTCTCTACAAGGTCCCCAAGAAGGCCGAACCCCATAGGGCTCTCGGTGGTGAAGCTGCTAAGGATCGATGGCAACATCCTCCATATAGAGGATATCGATATGCTCGACGGCACCCCTGTCCTCGACATCAAACCTTACGTTCCCGACTTTGACCGGTATGAGAACGAGAGGATAGGGTGGTTGACGGACCGCTCACATGAGGTAGGCCGGGCCAGGGATGATGGGAGGTTCCGGTAACATCCCGTCATCGGATGAAGCGGGCATTTTCATTTCAGCTGTAGCTGAACTGTTTATATGTTTCAGTACCAGATGGACCGGGGGGGCCCTTGGCCCAAACCTTAAATAAGGTTCCATATTTGCACTCGTGCGGAATTTAACGGGCCGGTAGATCAGCTCGGCTAGATCGCCTCGCTTGCAACGAGGAGGCCTCGGGTTCAAATCCCGACCGGTCCATTCTAATTATATAATAATATTAGTCATGGACCGGTCCACTGATAAATTTCCTGAAGAAATTCATCATGCTCGCACACTGAAAGTGTGCTCGTATAGACCAAAACTGTTCACAATTGATAACGATCGGTTTTTGTCATAGTCGCAAGTCGCTGATTTTATGAGCGGACGGTCTCCGACTTGCTCCTCCCGACCGGTCCACTCTCCTTTTTATTTGGAACGCAATTATTACGGAGAGTGGACCTATTCCGCAGTGAATCCTTACCGTCAATTTCAGAACGGTTCAGAATTCACTGCTACACATCGATTTCATACGACGAAAAGTGAAGAGATCATGATGAGTATCGCTTTTCGTCTGGCCCATGAGTTTGGCAATCTCGTTTTCTTCATGGACAACTCATCGGTCCCGACCGGTCCAATAATTTTCTTGATCGGTCGAACTCATTCGTAAAATCTAAATACCATACCCATATTGCTTATGAAAGTATGTGCTTACATTGGGGATGGTAAGATGTTTAGGACCACTACCAGGACGAAGATACTAAACGCGGCTCTGGAACTCTTTTCGAACAACGGCTACAGGGCCACAACGACGAGGTCCATAGCCGAGAAGGCGGGAGTGAACGAGCTTACACTCTTTCGAAATTTCGAAACTAAAGAGAACCTGCTGAAAGCCGTACTTGACCACAATTTCAACGTTGAGGACATCAGAGAGAGCGCACCCACATCATGGACCGGGGACCCCGAAAAGGACCTCGAGACTATCTGCGGACTCATATCGGACAACCTCAGTGAGAGGGAAGCCATAATTAAGCTGATGCTGAGGGAGCAGGCCAACAACGAGATCGTCCATGAGAAGCTCCATGTCATGCCCGCCCTCATGAAGGATTTCATCGTTGGGAAGGTGAAAGAGGCGCTATCGCCACATGCAAGGGAGGACATCGACTGGGATACAGCAGGTGTTTTTCTGGCAAGCCACTTCATAAGGAGCAGGATGTGGGGAGCCATGCTTGGGGAGGACCCTTTCCATTCCTCGGAAAGGGACCATATCAAGTTCGTGATCGACATCTTCCTGAACGGGATCTTAAAGGAGGAGGGGTCCATTTGAAATTGAACCAAACTGAACCCCTCGGGAGTGAGGAAGATGAATGCCCATTGAGTATATCTCCACCAAAACAGGGGGGTTGGGTTTGAAGGTTTTGGACATAAAGGGATTGAAAAAGAGTTTCGGAGAGGTCAAGGCACTTGACGGACTCGACCTTGAGGTAATTAAGGGGGAGATATTCGGTCTGCTTGGTCCAAACGGGTCGGGAAAGACCACAACGATAAAGGTCCTCCTTGGGCTCCTGAGGCCGGATGGTGGGGAGGTCCAGGTGCTGGGGCACCCTCTGAAAGGGTGCCCTTGCCTGAGCAGGATAGGATACATGCCACAGGAAACCGCCCTCTACGAGGACCTTACGGTCAGGGAGAACCTGAAACTTTTTTCGGGCATATACGGTATGAAGAACTCGGAATTCCTCGAAAGGGAGGAGGAGGTCCTCACCTTCGTAAACCTTCTCGATCGTAGGGACTTCACCCTTGGGGATCTCTCAGGTGGCCAGAGGCACCGGGTATCCTTGGCGGCATCCATGATACACTCCCCGGAGCTTCTATTCCTCGATGAGCCGACAGTGGGTGTGGACCCTCCGCTCAGGGCCCGCTTCTGGAAGACATTCAGGGGCCTTCGGGAAAGTGGAATGACCATCCTCATGACCACACACTACATGGACGAGGCCAAAAACTGCGACAGGATAGGCCTCATGAGGCAGGGGCGGTTGATAGCCACAGGGTCCCCCGTTAAAATAATGAGAGAGACGGGGACGGACAACCTTGAGGATGCATTCCTCTCGCTTGCCGTGGTAAAAGGATCGGAGGGGGTGAATGCGTGAAACTAAAAAGGGCCATGGTGATAACGAGGAAGATATTCTGGTCCCTTAAGCACGATAAGAGGAGCCTCATGCTGATCGTGCTTGCTCCGCTTCTTGCCATGCTGCTCTTCGGTGTGGCTTTCAGCGGAAACGTGGTGGATGTGGATGTAGTCGTCATCCTGAAGGATGAAGGTGCCATCGGTCCTATGAATCAAACGATATACCTTTCAAAGCTGATAATCGGGAACGTTGACGATGAGGTGGTCAAAATCCATTACATGCAGGATATGACCGATGCGGAGGATGCCGTTAGGGATGGGGATTATTATTCGGTAGTATTCTTCCCCGCGAATTTCAGCTCCAACATCATGAGATACTGGCACTCCCTTGAGGAGGGGAACACCAGTGGAAAAGAGGGCTCCGGCATCATCATCAGATCGGACCACAGCAACGTCAACGTCGCGACCGAGATAAACAGGGCTTTCATGGACGCGGTCCAGGAGACCGTTGAGGAGTTCGGTTTCAGTACCCCTGTGGGATTGGATAATAGCGATCCGATCTACGGTGAGGGTGCCGAGTTCATAGACATGTTCGTACCGGGTATAATGGGTTTCGCGATCTTCATGCTCACAACGATATTGACCCTGATTACGTTCGTAGGAGAGAGGACCCGGGGGACCCTGAGCAGACTTCTAGCATCTCCCGTAACGGAAGGGGATGTGGTGGCCGGGTACGCACTGGCGTTCTCCATAA
>Ga0272443_10000151_pt1 | contig 132327 bp, 88 predicted proteins | sample SSMAcet12_FD_193581 | JGI IMG/M metagenome (GOLD analysis project Ga0272443, IMG submission 193581) | Marine sediment archaeal communities from Little Sippewissett salt marsh, Falmouth, MA, United States - SSM-Acet-12 | ecosystem: Environmental > Aquatic > Marine > Wetlands > Sediment ... | reverse complement strand
GCTGGGGATTGCAGCATCGGAGACGACAAAATGAAACGATTTTTAATTTACCATCTTCCGGCTATTCTGTATGCGGCATTGATAATATATGTCTCATCGATAAAGAATCTTAGCCCGCCCGATATCAGCCTGTTTAAGTACGATAAGTTAATACACTTCCTCGAGTATGCCATCTTCGCCTTTCTGGTGTTCCGTTCTTTCCGCAACCTGATGCCTCCTGAAAGATTTAAATATGTCGCCTACCTATCAGTCTTATTTTTAGTTGTTTTTGCCGTATTCGACGAATACTTCCAGTCGAAAATCCCAGGCAGGCAATCCGACATCCTCGATGTCATTTCTGATATCCTGGGGGGATTTTTGCTGATTTTAATCCTTCATTTTAGACACAAAAAGTCGCTTCCGGGTCGGTCGAAATAGCCTACAAATTTGTGCATTTTATTGCGCAGTTATCTCTGCGGCATCAACCATTTGGCTTGACAAATCGGCATAATTATATATAATACCAGCGAAATAATAAATATTTACTCGCTTAGCGACACATTAAAAAATCTTGGTACTGGCTTTGCTGAAACTTATAAAAAAAAGGCAAATGGTACCTGATTTTAACCGCCATATTTAAGTAACCTGTGCTTCGTAAAGCGACCAACCCGGTAATATAACGGATTGCGGGAATCGCTTGACAGTTAGGTATGCGATATCGAGTAGGTATGGAAAAAAGCAAAAATGTATCTGAGATATATAGGGATTTTATTCCGAAACCGACCGTTCCGGTTTGGTTATGTAATAAAACAGGAAAGGAGATATAGATGAAACGTCTTGTTTTATCCCTAACGTTTTTATTATTGACATTTAATTTATCTTACGGTTTATCCTTCGACGCGGTCAAAGTGGGCGCCGGGGATGAATCAACGGAAATCCTGGTAAACGAACCATTCACAATCGAATTTTATGCCAACTTTACAACCGGTGATAATGGTCGTATAACATGGTCGACACCGTTTCGATTCTACGGCACCGGTAATGTAACGACACTAACATCGGCCGGTGTTTTTGTCAATAATACTGATTTCGACGATTTCTGGAGTATGCTTTGTTTTCATCCTAACAACAATGCCGGCACTCTGGAGAGCTGGGATGGTGACCTTTCAAACAACGATGGGGGTCTGAGCGGTGACCAATTCAATTATTCGGGAACCAATCTATCCCCGCCATTACCGACCAGCGGCAGTATGGAAATATTCGAAGTTCAATTTGACGGTATTGTCGGGGACGCATCAACCAATGGGACTTTTTGTGTCGATAGCGGTGATTTCGTCAACAATACATATGATTGGCTTCTCGATTCCCCGTCACCGTCATTCGGTCCGGTTTGCTGGGATGTCATTGATACATCCGGTCCGCCTCCGAATGAATCACCGGTGCTCTATAGTATAGGTGACCGGGACGTTGATGAAAATATTCCCCTGACATTTCTCGTACATTCGGGCGATCCCGACGGTACAATACCGATTTTGTACACCTCGGGTCTTCCCAATGGCGCGGATTTTACGGATAATGCGGATACAACGGGAACATTCAGCTGGACACCAACTTATGAACAGGCCGGGACATATCCGATTACGTTTTTCGCCACTGATGAAATCGATACAGTGTATGAAACGATTGTCATTACGGTTAACGATGTCAACCGAGCGCCATATATCTATCCTATTGCGGATACGACAATCAACCAGGGTGAAACAATCGCCTTTACTGTATACTCCGGTGATCCGGACGGTACAATCCCTGATCTGACAACATCAACTCTTCCCGATGGCGCGGAATTTATCGACAATTCGGATACGACCGGCAGTTTTAGCTGGACACCTACCTATGATCAGGAAGGCGTTTATTCGATTACATTTTATGCCGATGATGGTATCGCCCAGGTCTTTGACGAAGTATCAATCACCGTTAATAATGTCAACCGTGCCCCGGTGCTGGCACAAGTTGCCGATGGACCGCAGTATGTTGATGTCGGAAATACTTTGGCGTTATACCTTTCAGCCGTCGATCCCGATGGAACGATACCGGAATTATTGTCGGATCATGCATTCGCTAATGCAGTATTTACCGATAGTGGTAACGGCGCCGGCTCATTTGTATTCACACCTGATTCATCACAGGCGGGTATGGAAGACACCGTTCGATTTACAGCAACCGACGGTGAACTGGATGATTTTGAGGATGTAATTATTATTGTCAACCAATTGGTTCCGCCGGTTCTGAACGTATCGGTTACCAACCTTGATTTTCTCGGTAATCTCTGCGACGGTGAGGTTACCCTGGCGGAACTTGATACGCTTTCATTTGATATTGCAAATGACGGTGAAGGTGTTCTTAACTGGACGGTCGCCGGTATTGAAAACTGGCTCGGATTCAACCCGGATGCTGGTTCCGGTGCCGGAACGGTTGAAGTTTGGATTGAATGGGGTAATGTTCCTGAAATAGCGGTCGGTATCGATGATACTGCATACTTGTATGATACCCTGACAGTTACTGCAGCTGGCGCGGACAACTCGCCCCAGTATATTGAAGTCAAATTAACATTGGTTTGCGAGCCGACCGGATATTTCCTGACAGCTTCGCCGGAATCGATAAGTATGGAAGCCGCATATGGTGAAACGGTCGGTGATACGGTAAGAATCGAAGAGATGTACGGTCAGGAAGTTGAGATAGAGTTTACCAACAGTAATTCATGGCTTTATCTGCCATCCTTCGCCGAACCGCCGACAACGCCATTTACAATTGAGTTTTATGTGTTGCACAATGAAATAATGCCCGGCCATCTTTATGATACGATTGTTGTCACATCGTTGAGCGATCCATCAAATACTGTTTATGTACCGGTTGAAGTTACCGTAACGATACCCGTAATTTCTACTACTTCCGATCCGACGTCGTTTGAGTTTAATCTGGAGCTGGGTGAATCGCTGACTGATCAGGTCGCTTATATTTATGAAGTGCACGGATTTAACCTCGCTTTTCGTGTCGCATCGGGTGGAAGCTGGATTGAATTCCATGACCATCCGGATGATTATGTAACACCGGAATCGGTCTTTTTCGATATTAATACGACCGGTCTGACACCGGGTGTGCACTATGATACGATCTACGCCGATGATGCCGGATATATCTGGGAAGATCCAATGGTTGATGTAAAGATTCCGGTTACGCTGACAGTTACCGCCGACTTTGAAGTGGCTGCAACTCCGGAGGAATTTAATTTTGTGCTGTATCAGGGTGAAGCAACAACCTCATCGCTGAATGTCCACGAAATATACGGCCGCGAGATCGGATTTTTACATTACAATTGGAGCAGTTGGCTGGCGGTTGATCCTCTTGGCAGTCCGCCTTACAGCACACCAATGTCGCTGCCGATAGGTGTTTCGACCATCGGCCTCGATTCCGGGATGTACTACGATACGATATCGATTACACCGGATGTCGATTCCACAGTTTTCCCGAACGTTTCGGTTCCTGTAAGTCTGCAGGTTATTTATGTCCCTCCGGATACGGAAGATTCGGTCTGGGTATCGACGGTACCCGGACGAACCGGTACCGATGTCATTGTTCCGGTTTATTTCCGCAATTTTGAAACGCTGACCGAGATTAATCTTCCGCTGGCGTGGGACTCGGATGATTTACTTCTGACCGAAGTTTCATTTGAAGGAACCCGTGTCGATTCGGTTGATTACAAACCGGTCGTTATAAATAATGATGAGCAAAAGGTGCAGATTAACATTATGCCGATATTCTCCGACCCGATTTTCGCCGGTCGCGGATTACTGGCCAAACTGCACTTCAGCGTCTCCCCGACCGCCGACCCCGCATTTGTCGCGGTTTACGATACAGAAATTGCTCCGGCGGGCGGATTGTTCTTTGTCGATCAGATGATGGATATGATTACTCCGCATTTCGACACCGGTGGTGTGATTGTCGGCCCGGATACAGCATATCTGTGCGGCCGGGTTATCGATACGGCAGGGAATGAAATCGAAGATGCTTTTGTGGAAATCTGGTCTGATTTCCCCGATGGTTACTGGGTGCTGGGTGATACGACCGATATCGCCGGGCAGTTTGCCTGTCATTCGGTCGGTGTCTCGCCGTTTGATGTTTATGCGTACAAACCGGGATACTACCCCGGTCTGGTAACCAATGTTCAACTGGGTGAGATGGGTGTTGAAGTGGTTCTAACCCCGACCTCGGCGGTTACCCCAACCAACGAGTGGGTTGGATTCTATTGCATGAATAATTATTATTCCAATGTGCCGCTGCCGGTCGGAACGGTTGTTGATGCTTACGATCCGGATGGTGTGCACTGCGGAACGTTTTATGTAGAGGAACCGGGTAAGTACGGTATTATGCCGGTTTACCGGGATGATATATTCTCAACCGAGGATGAAGGTGCCGAACCGGGTGATAATATTTCATTCTTTATAAACGGTTATCCGGCGACGACCGACGGTGAAACAATCTGGACGGCGATGGGTGATAATTTCGAAGCCTGTCTCGAAGTCTTTACGGTTGAGGATCGTACAATCCATCTGGCCGAAGGCTGGAACCTGATCTCATGGAATGTTGATACGCCTAATGACCATATTATGCACCTGCTGTCTTCGGTATCCGATTGTGTCGAACTGGTTCTGTCGTTCGAGCAGGGTGGTTACACCTACGATCCGGAACTTCCTGAATTCTCGACTTTATGGGATCTCGATCATCTGCACGGTTACTGGGTAAGAATGACCTGCGATACTACTCTGGTTCTAAGCGGTGTACCGGTTTCGGCAACAACACCGATTGAGATGGAAGCGGGCTGGAACCTTGTTTCCTACCTGCCGCAGGTAGTCGATACGATTCCGAACGCGCTGTCATCGATACATGATGATTTAGTAGTCGCCCTTGGATACATAAACGGTGCCGGTCTGACTTATGATCCCAGCCTGCCCGGTTATTCCAACCTGAATTACATGGGACCGGGTTATGGCTACTGGGTGAATGTTTCCTCTGCCGGAACACTTGTTTATCCGGGCAGTGGTCCGCCGGTAATATTCAAACAGACACCGTCATTCGCCGCCAAGGCGATTTTGGGAACCGAGGTTTCTGTCTCTCGTCAGTGGATGAATCTTTATTCATACGACCTGACGATGGACGGCAAAGCGGTTCCGGTTGGTGCTGAAATCAAGGCGACCGATGCCGACGGACGAGTTATCGGCTTGGCCGAGATGGGAACCAACGGTCGGTTCGGATTTATGCCGGTTTATGCCGACGATCCGGCGACCGAAATTCTCGAAGGCGTCACCGCCGGTGATGAGTTTATCCTGGTGGTTGATGGTGTCGAATCGGCCGAGAGTTTCACATGGACGACCAACGGCGACCGTCTTGAGGTCGGCGCGCTGACGGCACGGACCGGGACGGAATTGATGCCGAAGGAATTCAAACTGGGTCAAAACTATCCCAATCCGTTTAATCCGACGACAACGATTTCGTTCTCATTGCCGACTCCGATGAATGCGACGGTGGAAGTGTTTAATATTCTCGGAGAGAAGGTCAAGACGATCTTTAACGGTATGGGTGATGCCGGTGAAAACAGCGTTGTCTGGCACGGTGATAATGAAAGCGGCCAGGCGGCGGCCTCCGGTGTTTACTTCTATCGTTTGACCGCCGGCGATTACACGAATAGCAAAAAGATGCTGTTGATGAAATAGAAATAATATATTAACTTAAAACCGGCCGTCGATAAACGGCGGCCGGTTGAGGGTGGTGAAATAAATGTCGAAAATAATTTTGAAAATTCTATTTACAGGCGGGCTGTTAATAATGGCATTATCGGGGGCCTCTGCCGAAGTTATTCCTACTTCCGTATTTGTCAGTTTTTATGGAACCGCCAGTTTTAATGGCAATCCTTTACCCGTAGGCTCTATTGTCGATGCTTATGATACTTCCGGTGTGCATTGCGGTACGTATACAGTACATACGGCGGGCCAGTATGGATTTATGCCGGTTTACGGCGAAGATCAATACGGTGATGGGGCTCAGCCGGGTGAAACCATTACATTTTATATTAATGGTGCGTTGGCTTCCCCGCAGGGCCCTGAAAATCCTATATGGACTTCTTTTGGCGATAGGATAGAAGTAGGTCTTACCGCCTCGGCCGATGTCTCAATGATACTGGTTGAAGGCCCCGAGGATGACCAGTCGGTGCCGGGAGGAACTATCCGTTATTATGCCACGGTGCGTAATACCGGGCAGGGAACCGACTTTTATACGGTTGCGGCAGTATCCGAAAATGGATGGCTGATTGAACCGATGGACGAATTGGCTTATGCCGAGCCAGGTGAGGATGCTGTTATATATTTTGACCTGCTTATCCCCTATGATATTTATATCGATACCGATGAAGAGGTTTATTTCAGTGTGGTGTCGGGCGCCGATGTCACAGTGTTTGTCGATGATACAGTCGTGACTCATGTTCTGATTCCGACCGATGTTCCCGAAGAGGACAGCCGCCTGATTCCAAATGAATTTAAATTGTATCAGAATTATCCCAACCCGTTTAATCCGACCACGACAATTGCTTTTAATCTTCCTGACCGTGCCAATACCGAGCTGGAGATATTTAATCTACTCGGACAAACAATTAAAAAAGTGAACTTAGGTGGTCTTGATGCCGGATTTCATTCTTATGAATATGATGCGACCGGTCTATCGAGCGGGGTGTATTTCTTCCGTGTCAAAGCGGGCGAGTTGAGTGCTATTAAAAAGATGATCCTTCTGAAATAGTCCAATTGATACAAAAGTAATATAAACCCCGTCAATCATGCGGCGGGGTTTTCTTGTTTTATATTTTTTTAATATTTACTTGCGAAGCTATATATTTTATTTTTTTATATATTATAGATGCAAATGGCCGTTGGGATAGGAGAAAGATTGAATGTAGATATCGCCGTTGCCGGAAAAACCGATAAAGGTTTGGTCAGATCCGGCAACGAAGACAGTTTTAAAATCGTCCGGGGGCAAAATCTTTTTATCGTGTGTGATGGTATGGGTGGACATCAGGCCGGAGAGGTTGCCTCGAATGAAGCCTGTATCACTATCGAAAAATGTTTTACACAGATGGCCGATGCAATCCTAGGTGCTTCAGGATTAAAACTTCCGGCCGATTTTCCCGAACGCGGAGATTTGCTTGTCAAATCGATTCGTCTTGCGAATCGGAGTATCTACACGCTGGCGATGTCCAATAACAACTATAACGGCATGGGGACGACTATCGTCGCCGCCGCCTTGCAGGATGATCTCCTCAATATGGCGCATGTCGGGGACAGTCGAATATACCGAATGGTGGACGACCAATTGATTCGAATGACTACCGACCATTCATGGGTAACCGAGCTGAAACAAACCGGTGCGTTCACCGAAGCGGAAGCGGCCGAATTTACCAATCGAAATGTTATTACCCGCGCCTTGGGGGTTCGTGAAAATGTCGAGGTTGATTTCCGGGCGGACAAAGTCAAAGCCGGTGAAATTTATATTTTCTGTTCCGACGGTTTGTGCGGTTATGCTGAAGATGGTGAAATTCTCGGGGCCGCCAAAGAGTGCGGTGACGATGTTAGTATGATAGCCGACACTCTTGTTCGCCTGGCCAATGATCATGGAGGTCAGGATAATGTGACCGTTATCGCATTGCGTATCGTAAGCGTTGACGGCAAATCGAATCTGAAAGAAGTGGCGCCGGTTACAGTCTCCAATGAAGATGAGCAGGTCATTCTTAAAGAAAATGAGTTTGTCGATAAACTCCGCGCTCAAAAAAAAAGTGAAGTAATCCCTGAAAATAATTCCAAAACTGAATCTCCGGACGAAACGGTAAAAACAAAACCAAGAAACCTTCCGTTGATACTAATTTTTATCGTTTTTATAATCGTTGTTATCTTGATTTATTTGTCGGTGACAAGATAGAGATTTCTTTTATTCAATAAAAAACTTTTTTTTTAGTAGTAATAAATTAATGTCATTGCGAACCCTGAGAGAAATGTTTTGCATTTCACGAGGGGTGTGGCAATCTATTCGTAACGTATCGATAGATTGCCACGTCGTCCCGACTGTTCCAATAAATTGAAACAGTCGGGACTCCTCGCGATGACGGTGTTTGGGATTCTTACCTACGATCTAATCTTCCAGTTCTTCGAGGCGTTTTTCGGCGGCGACAGCCGCAGTAGTACCATCACCGACCGCGTTGGTAATTTGTTTTACCAACTGCTCGCGGACATCACCGCAGGCATAAACACCTTTAAGAGAAGTTTCCATTTTAAAATCGGTGATTATATAACCACTTTCGTTTTTCTTGACCGGTTCGCGGAAAATATCGGAGTTGGGAACAAATCCGATAAAGACAAATATCGCACCGACATCAAGAGTCGATTTCTCACCGGTCTTGACATTTTTCAAAGACAGCGAGCGAACCTTGTCATCGCCGTTAATAGTTTCAATAACACTATCCCAGATAAATTCGATTTTGTCGTTTTTGAAGGCGCGTTCCTGAATAATTTTTTTGGCCCGAAGTTTATCTCGACGGTGTATAATATATACTTTTTTGCCGAACTTGGTAAGGTAAATGCCTTCCTCGACAGCGGCATCCCCACCGCCGGCAACTGCAATAATTTCATCTTTAAAGAAGGCACCATCGCATATTGCGCAATAGGAGACTCCCTTGCCCGAAAATTCTTTCTCACCGGGGACATTGAGTTTATTGGGTGAACCGCCGGTGGAGACTATCACCGCTTTGGCGCGATAGATATCACCTGCTGCGACCGAAACCAAACGGTCCTCGCCCTCGGCGTAAATTTCCTTAACTTCATCGGAGATAATTTCGAGACCGAATTTTTTGGCATGGTCGGCCATTTTCATAGCCAGTTCGGGACCAGAGATTTTTTCGAAACCGGGATAATCCTCGACATCCTCAGTATTGGCAATCTGCCCACCCGGCATATATTTTTCAATCAGGATGGTTTTTCGTCTGGCGCGGGCGCAGTACATTCCGGCTGTCAGACCACCCGGTCCACCCCCGACAATAACGATATCATAATTTTTTTCGGCCATATCTCACCTCACATATTTGCGCAAACCTTCTTCGAAGAATGTTAATTCGATTTCGAACAGTTCGTGTAATGTTTTATTATCGCACGTATTACCGATCTCGAGCATTTTGAGCTGGTCGGTTGTAATCGGCGACGGTTTAAATATCCTTTCCAGAATAACCGCGTTTAGCTTCATTAACCATATTGGCAAATATAGGTTTCCTCGTTTTTTATTCAAGACTCTTTTTAAAATAGCCAGAATTTCTTTGTACGATAATCCTTTAGGGCCGCCAATTTCGATGGTTTTGTTACCCGCTTTTTCGTTGACCAATGAATCTATCATCATATACACCAGATCATCGATATAAACCGGCTGTAATAAAAACTCACCCCGCCCGATGACCGGTGTTAAAGGAGATTTATTTATCATCCCCGTCAACATACTGACAAAACCGTCACCCTCGCCGAAAATGACCGATGGTCGTAATATAGTGTAATCAATACCGGATTTTCGTACGGTTTCCTCAGCGATCCATTTTGATTGATGATATTTCGTTTCGGCATTCTCAGATGTACCCAACGCCGAGAGATATATAATATGCTTTACATTATTTTTCAGGCAAGCCGCTACGACATTATTGGTACCGTTGATAACCGTTTTGTCGAAAGTAAGCCGTCGCGTTTCGGCGATAATACCGACCAGATGATAGACAACATTGATATTTTCGAAAGCATGATTCAGCGAATCGAGGTCGTGCACATCGGCAAATACGATATCTATATTTTCATTCGATTTTTGGTCGGCCGCCTTCTTGTGATATAGCGCTTTGAGACTGTGCTCGGTTGGGGCCAGCGCCTTGACCAGATGTGACCCGACGAATCCGGATGCCCCGGTAACAGCTATTTTCAATAATCGATCCCTTTCTGCGCCAGAATACCTTTCTGGAACGGATGTTTTATCTCTTTCATCTCGGTCACCAGATCGGCCTGTTCGATTAACCATTCAGAAGCATCCCGTCCGGTTATTACCAGACTTAGTTTCTCAGGTTTTTTATTTACCAGTTCCATAAGCTGTGACATAGAGACCAAACCCATTTTCACGGCAACATTCAACTCGTCAAGAATGACCAGATTGTACTTGCCGGACAGCATTTTCTCGGTCGCCATATCCAGCGCCGCTTTCGCCGCCTTTTGATGCGTTTCAACCGGTTTGTCATCGTCGATGATGCCCACGAATCCTTCCCCCATAATATTTAATTCGACATCCGGCGCCAAACGCTTAAGGCCATCCATCTCGCCGTATTTCCAGCTTCCCTTTATAAACTGCACAATACAAACATTCCACCCGTAGCCAATTGCCCTGATAGTCATCCCCAGTGCGGCGGTCGTCTTACCTTTACCCTCCCCGGTATATACAATCAAAAGCCCCCTGGCTTCCTGCTGATTATTGTTTGTCTCCATAGTACATTCTCTCTCTCATATTTTATTTTTATCTATCCGTTCAGCTAGGATTTCGACGGGATGCACCACCCGATATTTATCACCCATCTCGGCCTCGATTTTCATACGGCAGGCGGGGCATGAAGTCATAATAATTTTTACGCCTATATTTTTATAGTCTTCCTTTTTCTTGGCAAACATCTTTTTTGATTCCTGAAAATGCAGGTATCCGTACGAACCAGCCTGGGTACAGCAGCGGTCGGCATACTGCGGATGTTGAATATTCACATTGTCCAATTTACCGATAAGTACCAGCGGTTCTTTATGCAAACCGGCACGCCGCAGATGACACGGATTGTGATAAGTGACGTTTAGTTGTCCGTCACCGTTAAATTTCGATATGTCAACACCAATTTTATTTAAGTATTGGCTGATATCATAACATTTCGCCGCCAGTTGTTCGGCAGCTTCTTTATAGGGATTGGAATCATCAAATAGCTCTGTATATTCATGCAGTTTCAGAAGACATGAGGCGCATCCGGTGATAACGCTTTCAAATCGATTGAGATGATCAATATTAAACTTAGCCTTCTCTATCAAATTATCCCGATGACCGTACACTTCCTGCGGTAGCCCACAGCATTTCTGCTCCGGCATCGATATATTGATACCCAGATAATCGAACAATTTAAAGAGGGCATCACCGACATTCGATTGCAGCAGATTATCGGCACAGCCATGAAACAGAGCAACTTCACCTTCGGACGTAATCTTTTTGGGATACCGGGCGCGAAGCGGTATTTTTGCAATAGTTGGAAACCGGGCGCTTTTGTCAAAACCGAACAGGCTTCTACCGAACGTAGAAATCATTGATTTGCCGAAATCGCTTTTTATAATTGGCTCGAAAAGTTTGCCGACACGAAGCGAAAGGTTTAAAAATACATCGCTGTCGGTTAATTCAATCGCCGTGGCAGATACGGCCGACGGTTTTTGAGTGCGGTATTTAATAATTTCGGAGGCAATATCAACTCCGGCCGGACAGACAGTCGCGCAGTTTTTGCAATTTAAACAGAATGATAAGAATTGATCAAGATTTTTACGATTCTCCCCTGACTGATTGATTATTCTCAGCCAACCGCGCGGGGAAAAATCCTCCCGACGGAAAAGATCGTACGCTGGGCAGTATCCGTTACATTTCCCGCAGGCGGCGCAGAACGAGTTTATTTTCTGGTAGTCAATGTTATGTGTGAAGGGAATTTCGCTTAGTTTTGAATCAGGCGAAAAAATATTATCCGGGTCGAGCAGTTTTTTTATCTGTTTGAAAATACTAAATATCTCGTCACCGTACAGTTTCCGTAACACCGAAGCACGCAAGCGTCCATCGGCATGTTCAGCGGTAGTGGAACCGCCGATTGAGATGACTTCATTGTAAACAGTATCATATAGCTGTCGCGCCAGCTCGAATTCTTTATTATTATTTAAATCGAGAAGCGGGCGGATATGCAGGTTACCGTCGCCGATGTGACCAAAAATCCCAAATGTTAGATTATGCTTTTTGAACAACGAGGTGATATACTCGATAAATTGAGGTATTTTTTCAGGCGGTACCGAGATGTCCTCGATGAGCGATATCGGCCGACGAGTAGCATGATGACGATACAAAGTCGGAACAATCGATTTGCGGGCCCGCCAGAGAGCGGCGGTTCGCTCCGGATTGTCGGCGTAGGCAGGCGACGCCGCTAAATCAAAATTTCCAACAACCTTTTCAAATGCGATTTTGCGATTGGCGATATTATCATCGAATTCTATCAATAAAAGAGCGGCGGCGTTGTCTGGAATATCAAACTTCTGTCGCCCGATTAATTCAAGTGTGGAACCATCGACGATCTCGAGACCGGACGGACCAAGTTCAAGGATCGGGGCAACCGTGCGACCGGCTTCGACCAATGATTTAAAATATAAACCAAAGGTCAACTTATCACCCGGAATCGGCAGAAGTCGCAATCCGGCCGATGCAAACAGGCACAAAGTACCCTCGGAGCCGACCATCAAGGCCGGAAGATTGAATATTCCTTTATCAAAATCGTTGACGACCTGAAAAAGATTATATCCGGCCGAATTCTTTTTTACTTTGGGCCATTTGTCTTTGATTAGTTGGCTGTTATCTCTCAGTAATTCAAATACTTCACGAAAATACGGATAGGCCTTAAAGAGTAATTCCAACTCCGGGGAATTCAATTTGAATTTTTTCAATCTTATCAATTTACCGGACGAATTGACAATCGTTAGTTCTTCGACGAAATTAGAAGTAAGACCGTATTTGACCGATCTCGGCCCGGATGAATTATTGGCCAGCATCCCCCCTATCTGACAGCTATCACCCGATGACGGGTCGGGCGGGAAAAAGAGGTTATGCCGTTTTAAGGCCAGATTGAGTTCGTCATAAATGATTCCGACATCAGTATGAACTATCTTTTTTTCATAATTAATATCCAGTATAGCCTTAAACCGGCTGTAGTCGAGGATTATACCGGATCCGATCGCCCCTCCGGTCAGTCCGGTCCCGCCCCCCCGGGGAGTAATCGAAATGTTATTCTGGCGGGCGTATTTTATCGTTTCGATAATATCATTGACGTTCACGACCTGCCTGACGGCGAAAGGTCGGTCGGTATAGATGGAGCCGTCGGATGAGTAAGCAGTCAGGGTAACTTTATTTGTCAGGTAAGCCATTTTGGTTATCGGTTATCGGTTATCGGTTATCGGTTATCAATTAAATATAATATATTCTTATTTTCTACGCGGTCAAAACATTATGCGTGGCAATAAAAAATGAAAATATTTTGTGAAAAGATTAACAACATTCTATTGACAATATTTCGTCACCGCTCTATAATAGAACCGCAAATGCATATAAATGAGTAATTGATTGATGAATCGAAAAAGTCAGTATATGCGAGGTAAAGGCAATGCAATTTACCAAAGCTGAAGAATACGGTATTTTAGGGATCATTTACCTTGCCGAACAGGGCCCTAAGAGAATTGTACCTTTGTCGGAGATCGCCGAATCCCAGGAAGTCCCGGAAAAATTTTTGGCGAAAATATTCCAGAACCTGACCAAAAAAGGAATTGTAACATCTCACCGGGGAGCCAAAGGCGGTTTTTCTCTGAATAAAAAACCCACGGCAATATCTGTCAGGGAAGTAGTTGAAGCTATCCAGGGGCCATATCATTTGATTAGATGTCTATATGATCGCGATTGCTGCGAAAAATACGAATTTTGCCCGGTTCGGGTTGTACTGGGAAAAGCGGAAGTAAAACTTCTTGAAGTCTTCGGCAGTTATTCAATAACCGATTTAATAAAATGGAAAGAAGAAAATAAGGAAAAATAATCGTTACTCCGGTTGTTTAAGTAACTGTTCCAATCGTATTCTTAATTAAAAATAGATGGTTAAATAAAGTTGGAGGATTGATGTCGGTTAAATCTGATAATTGGATTAAAAGAATGGCGAACAAACATGGTATGATCAAACCGTTTGCCGCCAAGCAGATAAAAAAGGGTATCAGTTACGGATTATCATCGTACGGATACGACATCAGAGTAGCCGATGAATTCAAGATATTTACCAATATTAACTCATCGGTGGTTGATCCGAAAAATTTCGCGCTCGATTCGTTTATCGATATCAAAGCCAAGTCAATTTTAATCCCCCCCGGTTCATTTGCACTGGCGAGGACGGTTGAGTATTTCAAAATTCCGCGCGATGTGATTACTATTTGTTTGGGTAAATCGACGTATGCCCGGTGCGGGATAATTGTTAATGTTACCCCTTTCGAACCCGAATGGGAAGGTTATGCGACACTTGAAATATCTAACACAACTCCCCTCCCGGCAAAAATTTACGCCAACGAAGGCATTGCTCAGATAATTTTTCTGGGTGCTGATGAAATATGCAGGGTGTCTTACAAGGATAAAAAGGGAAAATATCAGGGGCAAAAGAGTATAACATTGCCGAAAACTATATAAATAAAATAGAAATTAATCTTTTTTTAGAAATTTTGATTTTTGGAGACAGGTTACAATGTCAAGCGAAACTGAAGTTAAGACAGCAAAAGAAAAGATAAAAAAGCCCAAAATTTATGGGAAGATGGTGACCATCAACGGTAACACCGCAGCTTCTTATGTGGCTCATTCGCTAAGTGAAGTGGTTGCGATTTACCCGATCACACCTTCGTCCGATATGGGCGAAATCGCCGATGCCCGTTCGGCAGCCGGTAAAACCAATATCTGGGGAACAATCCCCGATGTAGTCGAAATGCAGTCCGAAGGGGGCGCTTCCGGTGCTATTCATGGGGCGGCTACGGCCGGGGCGCTGACGACGACGTTTACCGCTTCGCAGGGTTTGTTGCTAATGGTTCCGAACATGTTCAAAATTGCCGGTGAGTTAACCCCGACCGTTTTTCATGTTTCGGCGCGAACAGTCGCAACTCATGCCCTGTCAATTTTCGGTGATCATTCCGATATTATGGCGGTACGCTCGACCGGATTCGGTTTGATAGCTTCCGGTTCTGTTCAGGAAGTGATGGATCTGGCGACCATCACTCATTCGGCGGCGTATGAAAGCCATCTGCCGTTTGTTCATTTCTTCGACGGTTTCCGAACATCACATGAAGAATCAAAAGTAGCCGAGTTAAGTGCCGACGATTTCCGCTATATGGTTGAAGAAAAGTTTATCGCGGAGCACAGGGAAAGAGCGTTGAGCCCGGATCATCCGACGTTGAAAGGTTCGTCGCAGAATCCTGATGTCTTCTTCCAGGCCCGTGAAACCGTTAACCAGTATTACGATAAGGCTCCTGCGATTGTCCAGAAATACATGGACAAATTTCACAAACTGACCGGTCGCCGCTACAATCTGTTCGATTATGTCGGTGCGCCCGATGCCGAGCGGGTCGTGATTATGATGGGTTCCGGTGCGGAAACAATGCACGAGACGGTCGAGTATTTGGTCGAGCAGGGCGAAAAGGTTGGTCTTATTAAAGTAAGATTGTTCCGTCCCTTCTCGATTGAAGGCTTGATGAAAGCTATACCAGGCACGGTTAAGCAGATTGCCGTTCTGGATCGCACCAAAGAACCGGGAGCGATTGGCGAACCGCTGTATGGTGATATCGGCAACGCTATCGGTGAAGCGATGACCAAGGGTATCGCCCCGTTCAAGCAGCATCCGGTTCTGGTTGGCGGACGGTACGGGCTTAGCTCGAAAGAATTCAGCCCGCCGATGGCTAAGGCGGTATTGGATAATCTTAAAGAGACGGAGCCGAAGAATCATTTTACGGTTGGTATTACCGACGATGTAACCTTCACCAGTCTTGATGTTGATTATTCGTTTGATATCGAGGGTGAAGATACATTCCGCGGATTGTTCTACGGTTTGGGGGCCGATGGTACGGTTGGAGCCAATAAGAACTCTATCAAAATTATCGGCGAGAACACGGATCATTACGCGCAGGGTTATTTTGTTTATGACTCCAAGAAGGCGGGTGCCGTGACAACGTCACATGTTCGTTTCGGCCCGCGCCCGCTGCGTCGCCCCTACCTTATCACCTCGGCCAAGTTCGTCGCCTGCCATAATTTCACATTTCTTGAAAAATATGACATGCTCAGTCATGTTATTGACGGTGGTACATTCCTGTTGAATAGCCCGTACGGCCCGGATGAAGTCTGGGATAAAATGCCGAAGGAAGTCCAGCAGCAAATAATCGACAAGAAACTCTCATTTTATATGATTGACGGTATCGCTCTGGCCAAGAAACTTGGTTTGGGAGCACGTATTAATATGATTATGCAGACCGCATTCTTTGTTATCAGCGGCATTCTCCCGAAAGATAAAGCCATCGAGGCGATTAAAAAGGCAATCGTTAAGACATATGGACACAAGGGCGAAAAAATTGTCAATATGAACTATTCGGCGGTTGACGGTGCGCTGGACCATATCCATGAAATAAAATACCCTAATAAGGTAACCAGCACTATAACTATGCCGCCAACCGTTCCGGTGCACGCTCCGGAATTCGTTCAGAATGTGACGGCCAAAATTATTGCCAACAAAGGCGACACGATCCCGGTATCGCTGATGCCTGATGATGGTACCTTCCCGACCGGAACGACACAGTACGAAAAGCGTAATATCGCGGTTGAAATTCCGGTCTGGGATGAAAACGCGTGTATTCAGTGCGGTATTTGTTCGATAGTCTGCCCCCATGCGGCTATCCGGATGAAGATTTATGATCCCAAACATCTGAAAGATGCTCCGCCGACATTTAAATCGATTGATGCTACAACGAAATATTTCAAGGGGATGAAATTTACTTTGCAGACGGCTCCCGAAGACTGTACCGGATGCGAATTGTGTGTGAATGCCTGCCCCGTTTATTCCAAAGATAAAGATGGTAATAAAACCGAACAGAAGGCGATATACATGCAGCCTCAGATTCCGCTTCGCGAATCGGAAGCGCAAAATTACGAGCATTTCCTTTCGATTCCGGAAACCGATATATCGTTGTTTAAAGTCGAAACAACCAAAGGCAGTCAGTTGATTCGTCCGCTGTTCGAGTACTCCGGCGCGTGCGCCGGATGCGGCGAGACGCCGTATGTTAAACTGGTCAGCCAGCTATTCGGTGATAGGGCAATTATCGGTAATGCTACCGGTTGTTCCTCAATTTACGGCGGTAATCTTCCGACGACGCCTTTCACCAAGCGAAATGACGGACGCGGACCGGCCTGGTCAAACTCACTCTTTGAAGACAATGCCGAGTTTGCATTGGGAATGCGTCTGGCGATCGACAATCTGCAACTGCTGGGTTTGGAACTCCTGCATGAACTGGTCCCGGAAGATTATGAAGAAATCAAAAATGCGCCGCAGGTAACGCTTCTGGAGATTGAGGCTCAACGGGCACGAATCGAAAAACTGAAAGATAAGCTTAAAAAGATTTCCAACGACAAAGCGAAGAAACTTCTGGGTCTGACCGACTATCTGGTAAAAAAATCGGTTTGGGCTTTCGGTGGTGACGGATGGGCGTATGATATCGGATACGGTGGTTTGGATCATGTGATGGCTTCCGGGCGAGATGTCAATATTCTGGTTTTGGATACCGAAGTGTATTCCAATACCGGCGGTCAGATGTCGAAATCATCACCGATGGGAGCGGTTGCGAAATTCGCCGCCGCGGGACGTCCCCTTCCTAAGAAGGACCTCGGTATGATGTTGATGTCGTACGGCAATGTTTATATCGCTCAAGTAGCTATGGGAGCCAGCCATGCGCAAACGGTGAAGGCTTTTGTTGAAGCCGAGAAATATCCGGGACCGTCGATAGTTATTGCCTACTCTCATTGTATCGCGCACGGAATCGATATGTCGCATGGTCTGGATAATCAGAAACGGGCGGTCAATTCGGGTCACTGGATTCTTTATCGCTATAATCCTGATTTAACTAATGAAGGTAAAAATCCTCTTCAATTAGACAGCAAACCTCCGACGATTGATTATGCCGAATATGCCTATAATGAAACCAGATTCCGGACACTCAAGGGTAAAATGCCCGAACGAGCCGAACGTCTTTTAAAGCTGGCGCAGAAAGATGCTATAAAACGTTATAATTTCTACAAGCAGTTAGCGGCCATAGATTTCGCTCAGATATACGAAAAACCGGAATAATATATACTTACATCGGTATCAAAGGCAGGAAAACTATCCTGCCTTTTTTTATTTCCCCACCCATCGTAATTGACTGATTTTTATACAGTTATAAATTACCGTGCGGAAATACTATTTAAGATTGCCCTTGTACTTCCGATATATACAGGGAATAACTACTTTTAACTCAAGGAGGATCTCTAATGATCAGAAAGCTTATGCCTTTGTTGGCAATACTTCTCGTTATTGCCGTGGCCGGATCGGCGTTTTCGCAGACCGAAGACGAAATTATCGCCAAGTATCTGAAGAAGGCGGAAAAGAAACACCGAGATAAAGTCGGCTTTATTGGATTGACCGGTGCCTACGGCAAACTGCCGAATGAAACCGACTATCTTAAATTCCGCAATTATTCCAACAACAACATCGCTCCGGGTAATCCAATCGATGGAATCTGGCGCTCGAAGCAGTTCGGATTTGAGATGGGTATGATGGTTGCCCGCCAGTTTTCGGTAAAGGCCGGGTTTGACTATTGGCTGAAAATGGGTAATGAGGCGACCGGCGACTATACTATGGCCATTGAGCCGCTGGGGATTCAGGATAATTTTACAATCAAGTCTGAAATCCAGGTTTACGGTTTCTGGGCCGGTTTCGATTATTACCTGCTTAATCCGCCCAACCGAGCCGCTTTAGTTAACGCCTTGAGCGTCAGATGCGGCGCCAGCGGTGGTTTATATATGGCCAATTGGGATATTTGGTCAGGCGCCAGCGCGTTTAATCTCTCACTGGAGAATTTCGAGCAGAATTCGGACCCCTACACCGGCTCGACACCTTCATTCTCAGCCTGGGTCGGGGCCGATTACCCAACACCGTTTTTCAATATGCTGGTCGGTCTGGAAGCAACATACCAATATTTGAACTTCGACAAGCTTCACGCGTATAACAGTTTGGGTGAAGAACTGTATGTTACATATTCGGACAATTCATCAGATCGAGTGAAACTGGATTTTTCCGGCTTTCGCGGAAAGGTCGTTCTGAAGAGGTATTTTGCCTGGTGATTTAGCAGTTGACACTCGGTTAATATCCCTTATTTTGGTCTGACGCGAAAGTCAAAACCAAAAGCTGAGAGGTGTTGTATTGAAAAAAGCCGCAACGTATTTATGGTCTATCTGTCTGGTTTTATCTATAGTCTGGGCGGTCCAGGGAGCTCAAATGCCGGCCGAGGTAGCCGGTGAAATCGGTTATCCCAAAGGTAAAATCGCCTATATTCATGACAAAGATGTCTGGGTAATGAACTGCGACGGTTCAAACGCATTTAAAGTCGTTACGGCTGCGAATGCGCATGGTAAAATATCGTGGGCGCCGGAAGGCAAGCGAGTCGCTTTCTCCAGACGGGGAACAGTGAAAACCGAATCGCCGGATATGCTGGGCGGTTCTCATCGTGTTTATGATATTTTTATCGGCTATCTTGATTCCGCAAAGATATCCACCAATATCTGGAGACAATTAACCTTTGATTTAGGTGGGCGTTATCCGGAATGGTCGGCTGATGGTAAAGAGATTATGTTTACCAATGACCTGCAGGCGAAATACGCTAATCCGGTTTACCCCAACTATCAAACTTGTTTTATGGATACGGTTGACGGCTCTTACCGGATTTTAAGAAAAGATTATGAAGGAACCGAATATTATTCATTGATGCCGACCTACGGCCCCAATCGACAGGTCGCCTATGTATTATACGAAAAAGTAACTCCGATTGGTTTGGTCATCTCGACGTTTGACCAAAAAACCTTCACCAAAAAGGATATGACCGAAGGCAAAATCAAAATGATTAAGGGAGCAACGGGGCCGGCCTGGTCACCCGACGGAAAATGGATTGCATATGTCGATTTTAGTATTACCGATCAGGCGATCCATGTTATCTCGCCCGATCTATCCGAAAGTTACACGGTTTATAAGCCGACCGCAGGATTGAATCTTCAAACCTACCCGCTGTCATGGTCACCTGATTCCAAATGGTTGACATTCGGGACATCGGATGGTTCCCTGTGGATAATCGATATAACCGGTAACCAGTTACGACAAATTTCCGGTCCGGGGCTGAACAGTGCACCGGCCTGGTCAAAAAACTAAATAGAGTGGATTTTCCTTGAAATAAATCCCCCCGTTCTGCGGGGGGATTTTTTATTATATATTTTTCCAATTAGATAGCAAATGTATCAATAACCGTAATCCGAATCCGGAGGCACCCTTGGGTGTATAGGGCTGCCCTGTTATTTCCAGGTCGGTATAGGCAATATCGATATGTGCCCAGGGCCAGTCACCGATAAAGTTTTCCAGAAAGGCGGCGGCACAGCAGGTCCCGGCCGCTTTGCCGGCCGAGTTTTTCAAATCGGCCAGAGGCGATTCCATCGCTTCGCGATATTCATCCCAGATCGGCATCTCCCATACTTTTTCAGCAGTGGCAAAGGAAGCGTCACGGACGGCATCCATCAATCTTTTATTGTTCCCCAAAACGGGCGCACCGCTATAACCAAGAACGTATAGTGAAGCCCCGGTCAAAGTAGCAATATCGATTACCGCCTGCGGCTTGAATTTATTGGCGTAATCAAGTGCATCAGCCAATATCAAACGCCCTTCGGCATCGGTATTGGTAATCTCGATTGATTTTCCTTTCCGCGATATAATAATATCTCCCGGCTTTAAAGCTTTAGCCGACGGCATATTTTCAGCCAGAGGAATTAGACCGATTAGATTCAGGGGTAGTTTCATTTGTGCCGCAGCATTTATCGATGCAAGAACAATGGCTCCCCCCTGCATGTCACCTTTCATCTCCGGCATCTTAGCCGGTTCTTTCAGCGAAAGCCCGCCGGAATCGAAAGTGACTCCTTTGCCAACCAAAACAATCGGCTTATGTCCCGGCTTCCCCCCTTTGTACTCTAAAATCACAAACCGGGGCGGTTCATCGGAACCTTTAGCGACGCCAATCAAAGCGCCCATCTTCTCCGTTTTAATCTGTTTTTCATTCAGTACTTTGCATTGGAACTTATTCTTTTTCGCCAATGTCTGTGCCTGAGTCGCAAATTCACGGGGCGGAAGATAGTTACCCGGCCGGAAAGCAAGTCCACGCGCCAAGGAAACGCTTTCGGATGAAAATCGGCCGTAGGTTATACCGCGATTAACAGGCGTCTTCTGTGAGGCGCTTTCAACGACAAGACTTATATTTTTTGTTTTCTCTTTGACATTGTTTATATCGCTTTTGAATTCCAGAATTTCAAAACGGCCGAGATTAAATCCCTCGACAACTGCGGCCGAATATTTTTCAATATCATCACCTTCGATGAAAAAGGCTATCGAGGCGGAGTTTTTTATCGCCGGAATACGAGATAATGTCCCCGCCGCCTGCCGGAAACAGTCCGGATCTAAATTCTTTTTATTACCGACACCGGCCAGGATTAGACGATCTGACGGCAGGTACGATTGACTGTGAACGACCAATAGCTGATTGAGCTCACCTTCGAATTCGCCGTCAGTATAGGATTTCTTTATAATTCCGCCGAGTTTATTGTCGAGTTTCCTAATCCATGATTCTTTAATAAAATCCTTTTCGGTGCAGAATTTGACCAGCGATGAAGCCTTAATGTTCGTTAAACCCGAAACTGCTGACGATATTCTCATAATATATCTCCTGTTTTTATCAACTCATAAATTTCAATACCGGCAAAAACCGGTAAAAGAAAAATAGCATGAACCCGCGTTCATGCCAAGAAGTTTATATTTTTTATGATTGTATGGTTTATCAGCTCGTAACGGTTTTTCCAGATGTCATTTTTTCTTTGATTTGAACGACACGTTCACTTATTCGCTCGTCGATATTCAGAATTTTGGATTTTTCGAAATATTCGACATCGCCCAACGAACTCATCTCGGACATCTCGTCGAGCACGGCGGTAATTTTAAAAATAGAATCGTCGATTACATCCAGAGATTTCGGCAGGGATTCGCACAAACGATCCGCATCTTTTCTCTTGATAAGCAACCGGGCCACCTGTGACTGACCGGAGATAATCATGGCGGCGTTATTTATGTAATGTGACATGGTCGAAATTGCGATATTTTTGGCCTCCTGAATTCCCTTGGCGCGCTCCTCGTCAAGAATACTTTTTGTCAATTCCTGTCGTTCCTTGAAAAGGCGATGGATCGACATATAGGTTCTGAAAATCTCATGATTGGCGCGTGAGAGAATAGTCTCGACATCATAAATTTCGACATCAATCGCTTTGGCGAAAGCAATCGTATCTTTGACCATGCTGGCAGTGATTTCATCAAGTTGTTCCGGTCTTACACCCAGACGGTTGGACACGGAGCTGATTCTTGTAATTTTTTCTTCAAGGTCCTCATCCTTCCGAATGAAGTATTCCCGATTAAGAGCAACAGCCAGACGCAGGATATCGTCAAGTTGTTTCGAACCGGCGAATCCGAATGAATGATGGTTGCCGATAGCGGTCGGAATATCTTCCGGCAAGCGCCATTTTTCGGCAATTAACTGGCCGACCTCAGGGTGTGTAATTCCAAAAGCGATTTTTTCTTCAGCGGTCAAATTTCCCGAATCGGACGCTTTCGCGACAACATCAAGATATGCATCGGGACAATATTGCAGGAAGAATAAAAGACCGATTTCATGGAGAAGCCCGCATGTGAAAGCATCGTCGGGCGAACGATAATTCGAAGCGAAAGCGAGTTTACGGCAGGTTGAGGCAACCGAAATAATATTACCGTACATCGCCTTGATATCAAATCCGATATTATCCTGAATCTTTTTGGGATCAAACAATGCGGCCGAAAGGACCAGACATTTGACCGTGGTAACCCCAAGCACCATGACGGCCTGCTGAATGGAAGCTACCTGCTGACTCAGATGATATAGCGGGGAGTTGGCAATTTTAAGAAGCCGTCCGGTTAACGCCGGGTCGCTTCCAAGCACCGATGACAATTGATCGATTCCGATTTCATCTTTGGAGGTTAATTCGAGAACTTTTACGACGGCATCGGGAAGAGCCAGCAAATCAGTTTTATTGGCAATTTCCCGGCGAATATCATCACAGTTTGGGTACATTGTTTTCTCTCCCTGCTTTACTATGTACATCGGAAACGGCAGAGAAATCTCAAGTGCAAACTGATTATTTAGCGCTCGAAAATCTGATTTTTGTAATCATTTCAGATAATTGTTCCAATCGGAACGGTTTGCGAAGAATAAAATCGACACCCGCCCGCTTCATATTTTCTTCGGCTACTGCCACCCCCCAACCGGTGATTAAAATAATCGGCGTTTCGGACGAGAGAGCCTTGATATGTGAGGCCAACTCCCATCCGGACATCCGAGGCATAGCCAGGTCGGTGATGACGATATCGGGGCGGTGAGTTTCAAAGATTTTAAGACCTTCGTCACCATCACGGGCGGTAAAGATTCCATACCCCAAAGACTGACACATCCCCGCCAGCAAATCGAGAATAACCGCCTGATCATCTACAGCGAGGATACTTGGGGTGTCAGGTTCTGCGACCGGCTTAGCCGGCATTGATTTTTTTGCACCTGAGAGGCGGAATGAAAAATACGATGGCCTACGGCTGTGGCGATCGTAGGCGAATTCACCGGAGAAATCGGCCAAAATCCGCAGGAAACCGGCATCTTTTATATTTATTTCTACGGCATGCGGCTGTAGATAATTCCCGAAGGCGGCCACCGACTCGACCGGCGGGAAATTGTCCCGATGTTTCGAAATATCCAGATAGGTACAATCGTCGTGAGTATAAATGCTGACGCTGATAACTTCCTCCTCATCAACATTTACCGCAAAAATACGGATGACATTTTTAATAAAACCAGCGAAATCTTCCCGCGGGATATTCAAAGCAGGGACATTTTTTAGATTCAAATTTACCGAGTAAGGTTTGCCGTCAATCATGTGGAGATTACCGGAGATGCTGTTGTTTTTAAAGACTTCCCTGATAATCGCACCGGGCTCGGCCGGTCGCTCGGAAGCGATTTGTTGTATTTTACTTTCTGATACAAATCGATTCAGATTTTCCGCGAGCTCTTCGGTTTGCTCCAGAATAGAATTAAATGCAGCGGCCGCTTTACCCGACAGGTTGGGATCACGTGAAGCCAGTTGACAATATCCGGAGATAGCCGACAAGGTATTATTTATTTCGTTTACTTTTTCACCGAATGAAACATTTTCGGTTTCGATGGCCGGGATATTTTTTGAAGGGTATGATGCGAACATGAATTCAATCCGCAGATTGAGAAGCGCTACAAGCAGTGAAATCAGACGATGCCGCTCCATGTTTTCCGGTGTCGGTTTGGTGAAATCAAACAAGGTCAAAATGTATTCAACCGAATTGTTTATGAGTATGGGGTAATCAGCCTGGAACGAGGGTGTCTTTTTATCCTCAAATAATGCAAAGAGGTGATTCCGGTTTTCCTCGTCGTAACGAGCCAGGTTATCGGTTACGGCGTGAGAATCGGATAAAATCGATTCGACGCGAAGGACACCGGTTTGGCCGGTACTCCCCTCGCCGATGGAAATCGAAATGTTATTTATCGTTTCGTTATCGATTTCCGAATAACATATGCGGTACTGTTTTTCTTCACGACGGAAAAGCAGCAAAACCGTTTTATACGGAATAATTTCATCGATTTTTGAAGCGAATTTGATAATATCTTTCTCCGGATTCGACTTCGATAGCTTCGAATGAAGCACCCCGGCCAGCATTTCCAGGCCGCGACTGCGTGAGTGACTGACTGTCCGTGCAGTGGCACTATAGATAACCATCCCGGCGATATCGGCTATCATCTCGAGGGCTCGTAATTCTTCGTCATCGACAGTAATAGCACCGCTACTTTTACGGAATAAAATAGCATTGCCTTTATTATCAGCAGGAAGCAATAGTGTCGAGCGAGAAATAAATGTACCTCCCGATTCGTCGGTACTTTCCTGATTTAAAATAACCGCCTTATTTTGCGAGAGTGAATTTATTATCGCCGTTTTAAAACTTTCGGAGAACTCGACCGTACTATCAGTGCCGCCGTAAAAACTCAGCCTACCATCGACATATCCAAGCAGCCAGACCTCTTCGCTATTGATAATACCAACACATCGCTCGGCAAAATCGGCCGGGGACGGAATGGAACCATTAAACTTCAGAATCCTACTCAGTTTTTTGAGATAGATGTCGAACTGCCGGCTTTTAATCTCGAAATCATGAGTCCTCTTTTTTATATCTCGGTTAAGCCGCCCAACTTCGACTTTTTCCGACAACCATTCGGTTACAGGGGCGACAATTGAAATAAATTCACGGGTATAATGACGCTCCTCGTCGGAAAAGAATATCAGCGCACCAAGACGTTCGCGGCCCGAAATCAGAGGAAGCACCAATATTGACTGAAATTTCGAGGCGGCCAGTTGAGCCTTACCGCCGAGCGACCTAAAATCGGATGATACCATCGGTGTCTCATCCTCGATCGCCTGGGTTACAATATTTCTTCCATAGGGATAATATTCAAGAAGGGTTGTTTCCTCGGTGGACAGGCCAACCCCGCTGACTAAAACAAATTTTCTTCGGGCGCGGTTTAGTAGAAAGATGGCACCGGCTTCCTCCCCCATTCCACCCAGGATACTCCGTAATGTTCTATCGAGCAGTTCGGGTAATGGTTGGGGATGACGGCTTTCCTGCTGAATATTATCAAGGAGTTTGAGCTTTTCCATATGGTTGGAAACTTCAATATCACGATCGCCCCAATAACTGAAAAACAGTACCAAACCTATCAGAAAAATAACGGCTCCGGCGGCAAGGAAAATAAATATGACCAGTTCTATAATCGGATAGACACTATTTAAAAACCAGAGCGGATAATCGGGGTGCTGTGTCATCAGGTAAATAAGCGATGAGACAAATATCAATATCAATCCGGTATAGATGAAACCGCTTCCGGCGGCGTTCGGTGTCCTGCCAACTTTCAGTCGATAGATGACGAAGATAGCAAGGGCGATTATTATAATCGGATACAACAGCGCAATTATCTGAGTCATCATCATATCAATCCACCAGTCGGCCGTGAAGCGTCCAGCTATCGGCGCTTTCGACCTTTATATTCCTTATTGAACCAATATATTCGGTCGGGGCATTAAAAAGAATAGTTTTATTGCCTTCGGTCTTACCTTTCAGGATTTTTTCATTTCGGCGCGAGCGGCCGTCAATTAATACCCGCCTGACTTTACCTACTTCGTTTTGGTTTTTCTTATAGGCGACGTCTTTTTGTAAGGCGATAAGTTTTGTCAGACGTCGGATTTTTTCCGGTTCAGGGACGTCATCGATGAGTCGTGCGGCGGCGGTACCCTCGCGCGGCGAGTAACGGAACATAAAGGCGGAATCGTATTGTATTGATTTTACCGCCCTGAGTGTTTCCTCGAACTCGGTCTCGGTTTCGCTCGGAAATCCGACAATCAGGTCGGTGGTTAGAGCTATATCGGGAACCGCTTTTCTCAGTTTTTCAGTTAATGAATAATAATGCTCGTAAGTATAAACGCGTCCCATCTTTTTTAGAATTCTATCCGAGCCTGACTGCAGGGGAAGATGGACATGCGCCATCATTTTTGGTTCGGTTCCTATAGTATAGATTAATTTGTCGGACATATCTTTCGGGTGCGAAGTCATAAAACGGATTCTTTTAATATCTGTATCAGCCGCCGTCTTTCCAATTAAATCCGAGAAATCAAAATCACCGTCTTTATACGAATTCACATTTTGACCGAGAAGCATTATTTCGAGAACGCCGTTTTCTGCAAGAGTATTTATCCGATTGATGATGTTTTTCACAGTGTAAGAGCGTTCTCTCCCCCGGACGTATGGGACAATACAATAGGTACAATAGTTGTCGCATCCGCGCATGATAGTCACAAAGGCGCTGTACCGACTGTCCTGTGTCGGGGTGATATCGTTATAGGAATCATCGCCGAATTCGGTATGGATTATCGTATTTCCGTTGACTCGACCGTTATTAAGATACTGCGGAAGATCAAGAATGCGATCGGTACCAAGAATTATATCAACATACGGCGCCCGTGTGAGAATCTCATCGGCCAGCCGCTGAGCCATACACCCAACAACGACTATTTTTTTGCCGCTGTCTTCTTTTTTTAGCGAACTTAATTCAGCCAGACGTCCAAATACCCGCTCCTCCGCTTTCTGCCTTACCGAACAGGTATTAAGAATAATAACATCGGCCTCGCTTTCATGTTCGACCGGTTTAAAACCACTTTGGTTCAGAATGGTCGCAAGTGCCCCCGAATCGGCCAGATTCATCTGGCAACCGAATGTTAATATCTTATATCCATGTACCATATTCCGGATACCCCGGTTGGCGGTCGGTATTAAAAGTTTACGAAGATAAAGATAAAGATTCTGATTATTAAAACAATACTAATATTGCGGAGCGCGGAAAAAACGTGTTAAATATTAAAGAATGGCGCAGCCGACAACTGGAGGCGGACCTTCCAGATACAAATAATCGATCAGATAAGTAATATCGAAAATATTTAAAACGCAGTCATTATTCGGATCGGCCTGCACCGGAATCGGCGGCGGATCGTTTTCCAGATAGAGGTAACCTATCAAATCGGTAATATCGAAGATATTCACGACGTCGTCATCGTTGACATCACCGGCGGTATAATTACCCGGTTCGATATAAATTGCATAATCGGCACTGTCTGCGGAAGAGCTATAACGATCGGTAGCATAAATTTCAAATTGAAACATCCCGGTATCGAGCGGAGTCCCGGAGATAAATCCGGTTAAAGTATCCAGTTCCAGTCCGGTCGGAAGTGTTCCCGATACTAATCCATAATAGTGCTGACCCGAACCTCCTTTGGCGACTACGGAATCATGATACAGACCTAATTGAACACCACTATCCAGCGGAAACGGTATCAGGCTGTATACCCATGATGTTTCTTCACGGTAGCGAAGAATCCAGTAATCGGGATCCAGATCGACTCCGGTCGGGTTTTCATCGGTTTTGAAGATATATATCTGATCGGCCGAGTCATTAAAGATAACATTGGTATCAATATAGCCGTCATACTCAAAAACCAGATCAACCGGCATCGCAAAAGCTGACGGACCGACGTTTTGTGTCTGTTTTATACGAACATATGTCCAATAGCGATTGTCAGATGGATCAAGATGACTGTAGTGCGACCATGAGTATCGTGGGAAATATTCATCGAAAATCCACTCATCAAAAAAGTAATCCAAATCCATACCCGAAACCGATTCGCATATATTTTTTAAATCTTCAGTGGTTGCATCATTGTACTGGTGCACGCTCGAGTAATAAGTTTGAAGACAATCAAAGAAAACCGAATCGCCGACAACATGTCTCAGCATATGTAATACCCAAGCCCCTTTATCATAGGCGCGAGAGTTGAATATATTAAGGACATTGGTCGTATCATACACATAAATCGTCCCCCCGATCCAATAGGTCATCTGTTGCATATATGTATGATAAGAACCAACGCCTTCTGTTGCTTCGTAGTACAGCGCCTCGCAGTAGGTCGCAAATCCTTCATTGAGCCAGATTTCATGCCAGTTCCGGCAGGTTATCATATCCCCCCACCATTGGTGGGCCAATTCGTGAACGATTACCGGAATAGTAAATCCGAAAGATTCACCGCTCATTGATGATACGGTCTGGTGCTCCATCGCACCCTCCCATTCAAAATTGGCATGGCCGTATTTTTCGTTCACGAATGGATATTCACCGAACAAACCGGCATAAATTCCGATTGCTTCAGGGGCTACACTAAAAGAAGTCAAAGACAAAGGATACCGGTCCGGATAAACATGGTTGACAATTATCATCGAATCGTTGTCACCGTAATAATACCAGTCGTGCCAGACGGTGTATTTGGATATGGCGACGGAAAATAAATACGTGGTAATCGGGTAACTTACTTCATAATTAAATGTCCAGGTACCATCACCATTAAATGTTGTATCGATCAGGTTGCCGTTGGACGCGCAATAATAAGCGGTATCGCAGGTGATAAAAATATCCAGAGAATCGGCCTTGTCATCGTTGCGATCTTTGCACGGCCACCAGCTTCGTGCCGCCCATGGCTCAGATAGTGAGGCGGCGACCGGATTGCCATTATGATCGCCAAAAGAAAAACCATCCAGACCGGAACCGGTCGGATGACCATGATATCCGATAATTACTGAAAATGTTTCACAGGTATTGTATGTTTGATCAAGCACAACCTCGACACCCTGAATACGGGAATAACTTAAAAAACCGCTTCCGTTTAAAACCGAATCAACCGTCATTCCCCTGTCAAAATCAATCGATATCGAATCAAGCCCGTCAATGGTCGATTTCGCCTCCATTGTTATAACACCGTAAATAATTTCACTATCCAGATCAATTTCCATTTCGATGCCATAGGAGATAACATCGTATTCGGTTTGATCGTGAAGCGGAGGAATATCGGAAGCTTCGAGATTTGCTTCGCGGATTCTATCCAACTGTCGCGCCTTGGCATCGGCCATTATTTTATGAAGTTCTGATGCCGGGAGATTACCGTAATCAAAATCATCATCATATTTATCAATCGCCCAAAGGGGTAAAACAGATATGGTCAGAACAAAGAATAATGAGAGCAGTTTGGTTTTTAAAGACATATTTTTTCTCATCTATGTCAATAAAGGCGGTATATATAAAACAAAATATTTAACGCTGCGTTGCAGTACATTTACAAAATAACTCTATTCCCGTTTATGTCAAGAACTTATATTATATGTATTCGGATTGACCGGGCACTTTATTTATCAAACATTGTATTTTTATCAGGCAAAAAAACGCCGCCGATTAATCGGCGGCGCTTCGGGCGTTTTTATCACCTATATCTTAATACGGATTGCCGCAAAGCGGTCCGGCACCACGATAAAGGTATTCGAGTATCGCTGCAATATCCAAAATATCCACCTTAAGATCGCAGTTACAGTCACCAACGACTCGTTCCGGGAAAGGTTCGGGGCCACCACGATATAGATAGGTAATGAAATAAGCTACATCGAGAATATTAATGACACCATTCCAGTCGAGATCACCATGAAATTTCCAGACATAAATCTTAAAATCCAATTTCATGGGTGTGTTAGATGCGGTCGTGGAAGATATAAATCCCGTATCGGAATATTCATCGATTGTGTAACCAAAACCATTGGGAATGAATTTTACCTCCCATGGATATGTTTTGTTGTCCGATGAATCAATATAATAATTGATCCACGGTACCGACTCTTCAAGAAGCCAGTCCATACATCCGGGGTTAACATTATTTACCGTAACAAAATATTCTTTACCTTCGCGTTCTTCCTGAGCCGCAAAAATAAGCGTATCCCCCTCATAATCAAAGAAGACTTCGGGGGTCATATCGGTCGGCAAAATAGTAAGTACAACCCAGACAACTAACGGGCTGTTAATAGCATTCACGGCCGAAATTACGAGTGAGTCGGTATATACGCCGGGTGACAACGAACGATAATCGTATTCAAGTTCAATAGTTTCAGGTGCTGTTCCCGACTCCGGCGTAAGAGTCAGCCAGTCGGCTTCATGTTCGATTTCAAAATCAAACGGTTCACCGCCGCTGTTGTATATAGTTAATTGTTTAAGTATCGGCGGGTCGATTCCCTGTCCGCACTCGTACATACTTTCGAAAAGCGTATCACGGTTAGCGACTATCCTGGCGGGATCATCAAGCAAATGATATTGAATGACAAGGGGACGCGGCGAATTGCTGGCCTCATCGGAATAAATCATAATAGTGTCAAATGAATCCCAACCGGCGAATCCCGGGATAGAGTCAAACTGGATGGTTACCGTCTGAGGGACAGCTCCTGAATCAGGCGTAACGCTGATAATCTTGTCGGAAAATTCCTCCAGATAATAATTCATCGACCCTGCGCCCTCGTTGAAGATAAGGAACTCGCGATCATCGGGAAAAGGATCATCAACATCAACCACGACATAAAGAAATTCGGGTTCGATTCCTAATAGCGGAAGACTTGATGAAATTTCCAGTTTAACCCGGGCAATCTCCGGATCATTCGTAGCCGCCGGATCGGATACCTCGATAGTATCCCAATATATTCCATAAGGCAAACCGGTAATATCAATGGATAGCGTGATAGTTGTTCCATCAGAACCGGAGGAAGGTAAGATATCCAGCCAGCTTTGCGAGTGAGTTGCGTTCCAGTTAAGGGTTCCTCCGCCTATATTGTAAACAGTCAAAAACTGATCGTCAGGATTGGATGAGTCAGCCACAGCGAAGAAAGTGAAATAATCATCGGATAATTCAATCGTCGGCGGCGGCTCATTAAGAATCAATTTAACCGGAACCGAAACCGGATTGTTGGTAGCATTCGGATCCGAAACAACGATAGTATCGTAATATGTTCCGGTAGCTAATCCGGTTGAATTGGCAAACACTGAAACATTCGATGGAGCGGTTCCAAAAGCCGGAGATGCAGAAAGCCAGCTTGATGTCCAGCTGGCGGTCCAGTTCAGCGTACCGGCACCAACATTATCGATACTCATCGTCTGAGCGGGAGGCGAAGATTGACCGGTGATACCTTCAAATGTCATCGAATCGACACTAACCTCTATTTCGGGATCGGTCGGGAGAGTCCCGATTTCCCAGCAATATGGTCCTTCAAATGACGGTGAAGGCGGGAACAACAACCAATCGTATGACGCGGAGCGTCCGCCGATCGAATCGATACAGAAAGTACCTTCTTCATTACCCTGGAAATTAAAGCGAAGATAGGGTAATTCGCCAAGGTCGTACGGCCAGCCTGTTGACTGACTTCCGATTCCCGTAAAATTCAGCGAATCCGGCAGACTACCGTCATAACTCCACTCCGAAATCAACCACAACATCCCGAAGTAAGATTGAAAATTATTTAATATTTCAATATTCCCTGATGCTCCGAAGCCACCAACGTCAATATGAGAAATATTTGCAATACTCTCATCGGGGCTGTAAAAAGCAAACGGCATACTGTATGACAAGCGGTATCCGGAAACCGGATTTTCGCCCCAAACAGTATCGTTGTTATTCATATAAATCTCAATCACGAATGGTTGACCAATCTCAATCAGACCGGGCAGCAACTCGGGTGAGGCTTCCGCGCGAACAGTCATGGCATTCGCCGACCCGGACAAAATAACAAGCGATAATACCATTAAAAACAGTACGATACGTTTCATTTTTCACCCTCCATGGGTTAGAATTATAAATTCCTCGAATTTACTGAAAACTGACTTATTATAGATGAAATAAAAGATTGTCATTTTATCAATTCGGTCTGAATGTCGTTCGAATTAAGCCTCGAAACATTTATCCTCATCAATTTTTTAAATAGACCGATTATTACTCTCGACCGTAAAATAAAGCTTGTGCCTGCTTCCAAACTATGTTTTATCGTACTTAACCAAATACAGAAGAACGCAAATGTAAGACCGTTTTTTTAGTCTATCTGGCATTCTTTCCCGGAATCATAAATTCCTGTGGTAAATATACTTTGACAGACGGAATACGTCAAGTTAAAATTTGATTAACGAGGGAAAGATTATCTTTTGTTGCGGCTTTTGGCCGATATCCGGCGTGAGGTTTTTGTTTTCTTGCGATTCTTGGCTTTCGCCATTTCTTCGGCAAAAATTTTCTCAAGAGTATAATTGGAGGGGATAAAATCGAGCAGTCCCCTGGCGAATATTTCATCGACTGTTTCGATAAACACAAATTTTGTTTTCTTTAAGATATCATCGGGCAGGTCTTTTAAATCTTTTTTATTCTCTTTGGGAATAAAAACTTTTCGTATTCCGGCACGATATGCGGCCGAAATTTTCTCGACCAGTCCGCCGACCTGAAGCACCTTCCCGCGTAGCGTTACCTCACCGGTCATAGCAATATCGTTACGAATCGGACGTTCGGCCATAACCGAGGCGATAGCGAGTGAAACTGCCACTCCTGCGGAGGGTCCGTCTTTCGGTATTGCACCCGACGGGAAATGAATATGAATATCGAAATTATCAAAATCATTGTGATCGATACCGAGGACATCGGATTTGGAGCGGACATAGCTGTGGGCGGCTTGAATAGACTCTTTCATCACATCGCCGAGCGAGCCGGTTGAAATAACTTCGCCGCTGCCCTTCATTTTTAAACCTTCGATGGTCATCAGATCGCCGCCCATACCGGTCCAGGCGAGTCCGATAGCAACACCGATTTCGGGCGATTTTTCCGGTTTTTCGGGGATATATTGAGGTGTTCCCAGAAAACTCTCGACTGTTTTTTCATTGACCATCCATACTTTTTTCGAGGATGTCGCCTTTTCACGAGCGACTTGCCGGCAAATACGTTCCAGCCGTCGTTTGAATTTTAAAAGCCCGGCTTCAAGGGTAAAATTTCGGATAATTATCTGAAGACCGTTATCGCTGAAAACAACATCTTTTTTTCGTAAACCATGTTTTTTAAGCAAGTCGGGAATTAGATGCTTCTTAGCAATATTGATTTTTTCTTTTTCGATATATCCGGGTAACTCAATAGTCTCGAAACGATGACCGAACACATCCGGGATTTGTTCCGAAGACCGAGCAGCACAGATAAAAAAGGTACGGCTGAGGTCAATGGGTACACCTATGTATTTGTCCAGAAAACGCGAGTTATAGCGAGGCTCGATCGCCTCCAGAAGCGACATCGGCAAAGATGAATTGGTATCTTCGGCGAAATAATCGATATCCTCGATTAATATTACCGAATCGGTCCGACCGATTTCTTTTAGTGTCCGGATAATAATGCCGGGCATCGCTCCCATGTATGTGCGCGGTATCCCCTTGATTTCAGAGATATCATCAATTCCGCCGACTGAGATACGCGCGAATTTTTTACCCATCGCCGAAGCGACTGCCTTGGCCAGCGAGGCTTTCCCGGTTCCGGCCGGTCCGGCCAGACAGATTATCGGACCATCGGAAACATCACCCAAAAGCCGACGCACGGCAATCCTTTCGAGAATTCGTTTTTTGATACTCTGGGAGCCGTAATATTCGCGATTGATATCCCGTTCGACACGGGCCATATCATAATTTTTTCGTCCGCAGACATTCCATGGAATCCCTAAAAGCCAATCGATATATTGACGAGTGGTACCATACTCCGCCGAAGCGGTTGATAGATGCACCAAACGATCTATTTCAATAAGACAGCGGTCGTACACTTCAAGCGGGATATTTTTATTGCGCTTAACCTTATTTTTTAAGAGTTGCAGGATTGAATCTTTATCCGAGTTGACCTCTGAACCGATTATCCGACTTTCGCTTGTCGGGTCATCCTCATGATTGGACAGTTCACCATTCGGTTTTGTAATCTTATTCCTTTCTCTTAGAGAGTTTTTCCGAGACGTTTTTATACTCTGTTTGAGAAACCGAAGGATTAATCGTAAGCGGACATCGATTTTAATCGTTTCCAGAATTTTCTGACGTGACTCAACCGGGAAATAAACCTGATTGGGGATTCGGTCAGCAAAACGATTAAGGTCATTCAAATTAAGCCGGGCCATTTTGACAATACTCTCGAGAGTGTGCGGTTTATAACCGGTTTTCTTTTTAAGCGTCTCGATTATTTCTTCAGCCAGCTCGTTGGTTTTATCATTTACAGAATATGACGGATCAACAAACTCAACTTTGGCGGTTATATATGGCTTTTTGGTTTTAATGGTTTTCAGGGCGATTTTTTTAATTCCTTGAAAGATAACCATTTGAGATTTTTCCGGCATATTAACAACAGCTAATATCCGGGCAGTAGTCCCGATTTGACAGAGTTTGGTATTCCGCCGGTTTTTATTCGCACCAACGCCAAATACCACCGCAATCGGTTTTTTACCGCCTGAAAACTTCTTGACTATCGCTAAATCTTCGGGCCGCCAAAGCTGCAGCGCGATTGTTTCCCCTGGGAATAAAACCGCTGTCTCCGTTGCGATTACGGGTAATATTCGCGATCGCTCGGAGGCCGCTATGGGGATATGCGATTTGTTTTTCTTTATCATAGCAACCCTTGTATATCGTATCGGCTTACGGAGAAATTACTAAACAACCCGAAGTCGATATAGTTGTAAGTCGTACTTTTTTAAACCGCTATCCCCATCGCAACGTTCCGTCAATTTATCCGGCAAGTCGGGGGGCCAGCTCGTCAACCGCCTTCCGAAGCTGATAATCGGGGTGATTACGGAGATTGTCGAGATTCAGCCTTATTTTTTCCGAATCAATATCCAGCCGGTAATAGCCGAGACGATTATTCTCGAAAATCGGCCACGAGAAACCGCCGCTTTTCATCTCCTGTCGAAGACGATAAAGATAACGGGCCTGATTAAAGCCAACCTCGATATCATCTTTGTAAACCCAACCGTCACCGTCTGTTAGGCGAGCGAAGGCCAGTTTTGAAAGATACATGAAAGATTTTCCGGTCAACCGTACCGGGAACCCATCGATCCGAACCAGATAGCGCTCTTTTTCATAAGTACCATCCAATTCAACCAGCGTCGGATTGGCGCCACATAGATCACTTTCGGACAATCCGGGCCTGTAAATGTTGACTGCGTTACTGCGGGATTCTTTACGCATTTTATCCTCCTTCTCTGAATTGGCTAATATTGATTGTATCTTTTTTAATTTCCGTTCCGGCTTTATTATCCCGGACAAATGGTCCGGATTGAACCGCCGAAGTTCATCTGATGATTTTATATTTTCGTTTCCGAGCGCCCGATAATCGGTGCGATTTAAAGCAGTACCAAAGAGGCTGTGTAATTCCCGCATCTCCGTATTGATTCCAAACTGCACATTAAAAGCATAGTTATCGAGCAAACCGGGCAGGTTCGAATGGCTGTCGAGGGCATAAATAATACGACCGATCGAAGCCAGAAGCCAGGCGGCCGTTTCGGCCAGATTAATTATCTGCCCATGATGAAGCTGATAACGCTGCTCCAATCGTTTAACCGGTTTACCGTCGGCCCATTCGGCCAGAACGAATAAAGATTTTAATATCGCTGACGATTTAAAATCGAGCGGCTCGTGATTGATTTTCGAAATGGAATAAATATCGACATCGCTGACGTACTCATTAAAGTGTTGATAAAGTAGTTTTTCATAAACGCGACGATGATATTCAACCGATGTCAATCCGCTCCGCGAAGTCTCGAACTGGTCACTATTTAAGGCAATAAACAGCCAACCGATTTTTGTCTCCGGATATTTTTCATGTAACAGTTTTAAATATTTTTGGCAACTGTCGATTGTTATTCCGCTTTCGGCGACAGCGATTCCGAGCCGGGTTGGTTTTAAATTTTCATCCAAAAGACGAGCGGTCGACAACTCTTCCAGAATAAGTGACAGCTCGTTATCGGTGAGTGATTTCTGCTGACGGAAGTAAAACAGATTTCGCAGACATCTTTTTAATCCGAGAATGTCGGCATCAAAACCGCTGACAATTAAATCAAGTGTAATATTTTGCAGCCAGGCGGGCTCGATGATTGACAGATGTTTTTCGCCTTTGCTTGAATCGATATATTCCGACCAGAGAACTTCATGCTCGAATTCGGAGTCGGCGATCACAATCGCTTTTCCGGGTCGACCATCACGACCACACCCAAACCGTCCGGCCCGTCCGGTGATATTCTGGAACTCGGCCTTACTGATCGGGACCAGCGATGCCTTACCGCCGAAAAGACCGGAGGTGTATTTCATGGTTTCGAGAAGGACTATTTCGGCGGGAAGATTGACCCCCATAGCAAGCGTGGTGGTCGAAAAAATAATTCGAATCTCCCCCCGACGGTAACCATCCTCGATCGCCTGTCTCTGCCCGGCGGTCAGATCGGCATTATGAAAAGCAACACCGCGCGACAACGCCTGACGTAACGAGCGGATAAGATAACTGTCCTCTTCATTGTCAAGTTGCATCAGAGTTGTTTTAGCCGCATCCCATTTGACAGCCGCCGCTACCGCCAGTGCCGCCTCGATAGTATCGCGTCGCGATTTAAGAAAAACCAGCTTGCGATTATCATCGCCTTTCAAGAAATCGATCAATTTTTCAACCGGATTGTCGGTGTCACTGCCGAGAGCGATTTTTTCGTTTCCTTCGAAACCGCTGTTAAACGAACGAAAACGAAACGAACCGGAAGCGGCGACACCTTGCAGAAGATCAATCGGACGAACCGTTTCGGACACAACCTGACATCCAAGCCAGTCGGCCGGTTCATGGTCGTTTTCGAGGACGGCCGAAAGTGCAATCAAACGTGGTGTATAACCTGAACCGAGAATTTTTGTTAATGCCACTTCCAGTTCACGACCGCGTGAAATATCACCAAGCATTTGAAGCTCATCAATAACGATCAGACCGATCTGCTGAAGGATATCAAGATTAACAGTCAGCAAACGATTGAATTTTTCGTAGATAGCCAGCGCCAGATCGAAATTACCCAGTTCAAAATCGATATCGTTTTCCGGGTGATCGCGCGAGACGATAATAGTCTTGATTCCGATATCACGATAACAATCGCGGAAATAATTGTACTTCTCCTCGGCAATCGATTTTAACGGCAGAAGCATCACCGCCTTGCGCCGCCGCAGAAGCGAGGCTATCGCCGCCATCTCGCCGCAGAACGATTTCCCCGATGAAGTCGGCGCGGAAATCAACAGATGACGTTGTTTATGGTTATCGGCCTCGTCGAATAATCCGGCGCGGATGACTTTCTCCTGCAGGGGCAGGAGATAATCCCCCTGTCTTTTTATCCAGGCTTCAATAATCAATTGCGGTATCCCAAATTTCGTTAAATCCTTAAGTTTCATCCTTAACCCTCCGCTGAATTTTTATTCTCACCCGCAGCCGCCATAACCGCAGACCGGGCAGGAGAAACACGCGCCTAGACGAATCAGCCGGACATGGCAATCGGGACAACTGGTCCCGGTTTCCGGGTGCAGCCGTGATGGAGTTGAATCCTGCCGATGGTTGTTGGTGTTGGCGGTTGGGGTAACAACAATCCCAAAACGATTATTTAATTCTTTCACTTTATTCTCCTTTTCTTCTTCCCTGAATACTTTATCGACGCAAATCAAATATACTGCACATTTGTGCAGTTGTCAAGCGTTTTTTATAAGTTTTGAGATTTTTTAATTGAATCTATATATATGCTGTTTAAGGAATTATGGCACAATATATGGGGAAAATATGACTCACCGAAACAACGAAAGCTGGTACACCCTTCCTTCGCGAGGACGTGTACCAAGTGGTAGGTCGGAATGCCCGTCGAAGGTCCTGAACGACGTGAAGGAAAGGGCTTCCGACATCTTATAAAAGTCGGAACTCCTACGGAGATTCCGACCTACTATTTTAATATGGCAGAACCACATCGCCGATGATAAAGGGGGCAGACCCTTCTTTCGTCAGGACTTCGCCCTTCTCAAAGCTCAGGGTTTTACGAGGACGTCTGCCGCCCACATATTACAAATTATCTATTATATCAATTATCCAATTGCTTCCAGGCTCCATTCAAATAGCAATATATGTGGTGATCGGTTGAATTAACATAAATATCCCCTTCACTCGCCGGGCTTGGCGCCGAGTCTCTGGGTTCCAATCTCATGACGTCATCGATATGTAATTTCCGGGCCGGAACATTTGTCCCGATCCCGACATTGCCGTTACGGTCGATACGCATTCTTTCGACAGCTTCGCCCGAGCCGGTAACTTCATCATTTGTCAGGAATCGGATGACGCCTCCGCCATACGAGCCGTTGGCATAACCCAGTGAAACGATATCAGCGTATCGTCTATATCCATCAATGTTTCTGGTATAGGTATTAAATAACAATCCCTGGCGATTAGGATCGGCGGCTGGTGTCACACCATTGGTGCTGGTCGGAGCTACATAAACCGGGAAAATGCCAATATCATCGTTACTACCACCAATATGAAGTACGGCCTGAGGGGTATTCGTCTTAATACCGGTGCCACCTGTCGCACGAATTAGAAACTGATTATTACCGGTTGAGGCAAATGAAGTATATTCGCTCATATCGGCCCAGACAAAACTTCCGTCGTGAAGCGCTTCCGCCTTTCGTCCCGAAGCAAAACAACTCGCACCCTGAGCGATATTCATTGAGCCGCCCAATATCATACTGACTTCACCGCTGGCCAGGTTTTCCCAGCCACCGCAGACCACGCTGGTATCACCGCTGGCCGTATTTCCCCATCCGCCGCCAACTGTACTAGCCTGTCCGCTGGCCGTATTTTCATCTCCGCCGCCGATTGTACTACTGCCGCCGGTGGCATCATTGGAATACCCGCCGGCTACCGTTGCGGACTGAACTGTCGCAGTATTATTGACACCACCGCCAATTGCCGACCATCGTCCATCGGCGGTGTTATTGGCACCGCCACCGATAACACAACTATCACCATTGGCAAAGTTACTAAATCCTCCGCCGACAGTACTCTGGATACCATAAGCGTGGTTCCCGTGACCGCCGCTAACGGTTCCGTATTCTCCGTAAATATAGTTCTCATATCCCCCGCCAACAGAGCCGTAATCACTTTGAACACTGATACATCTTCCGCCGGCAACAGTACTGAAATCGTAATCGGCATGACATGTTTGTCCCCCGCCGACCGTACTGGCCTCGCCCTGTGAAGTATTGTCTTTTCCGCCGCCGATTGTACTATTAACACCGTTGGTCGTATTACCATGTCCCCCGCCGATAGTACTGGATCCTGAACAATTAAGCACCCGATTATTTAGTCCGCCACCGATCGTCGAGTATAATCCGTTTATTGAATTGAGGTATCCGCCGCTTATCACTGACGCCTTTCCGCACAGGCAGTCACTACCACCGATAATATTTTCGCGGCCGCCGCCTATAAAAGCCAATTCCCCACCGGCCTCATTTCGAAATCCTCCCACAATGGCCGAAAGGGGGCAATGGGCTATATTACGTCGACCTCCGGTTACGAGGGCGAAGTTGGCGTAAACATGATTCTTTTTCCCGCCCCCAATAAACGCACCCCAGGGAATCTGTCGGCCGCCGGTATAATAATAAACGCTGGTGCCCAATAATGTCGCATCAGTAGTATCAAGGGTCGTATCACCCTCATTTATTATATCAATCAGATTTTCAAAACCACCGGCGATTGAGCTATAATCATTCATGACGACATTGCTGTCACCGGCGATAACCGTGTACTTCCCGGAATCGATATTATTGGGGCTGGATTTGAAACCGTCAACCCAGGCCGCATGGTAGGCATAGGGTACTGATGTAAACATCGTTCGAGGTGCGATTTCGGCATCATTACCGACTTTGATGCCCAAGTATTTGCCGTGTTTACCGCACGTTACATCATCGCATGAATCAATGGTCAGGCAATCCAGAATTACATTAAATAGTCCGTCTTTTATTTCCACATAATCATGGATCTCTGTTGCTATAGGAGTTCCGCCAATCGAATCACGATAGAAAGAAAAAGTAATTGATATGGTTGTATCCAGCGGTTCACCGCTGGCGTTGGTTAATCGACCCTGGTAATTTAACTTTTGCGGAACTCCCCACTCCGCCGAAGAGTCGAACGAAAGTAATCCGAAAATTATTAGAAGCAACCCGACGACCACTAAAATGATAAGTCTTATCGCTTCACCCATAGTACACCTCCGTAATTGATATTATTTTATAACCGCCGGATAAATGCAATCCGGCACATATACTTTTATATTAGATTATTTTTATTCCCCGAAACCCCGTTACTCAAAAAGTGTATGTACACCTAAACGCCTGCAAAAACATGCCGGAACAAAACCTGATTATTTCTACGAGATGTCCGACCTTACACAACAAATATAGCCTTTTGTATCCGAGATGTCAAGGTATAAAAGGATAAAAGACTCTATTCAGGTACAATCGAATTACGAATTATCAGCCCATTTTGGTTCACGCAACAACAACAATAGCATTATCTACTACGTTCGAGCCTGAATTCGACTTTGTAACAAACCCAAACCGGGACCGGGATACCATTCTGGATACCGGGGCTGTACTTACATTGTAACGCGGCATCAACCGCTGCCCGGTCAAACCCGATTTTTGATTTGGATGATTTATAAACCACCGCACGCACGACAGTTCCGTCAACATCAACCAGCGCCTTTATCCAGACATCGGCTTCCATACCGGCGGTTCGGGCCAGACGCGGAAAAACAGGCGGTTCTTCATAAACCATCGAAGGATAAATCTCGACGAATTGGACATCGGATATTGCCGGGTATTCGGTATTATCCGGCGGATCATAGATAACGATGTCACCATCACCGATGTTTGATGCATCAAATTGCCCGTCAACCAAAGCATACCGGTCATCTTTGGTTGCAATACCCCGATCATCAAAGTCATCTGGAAGCTCATCATCAGGAACCGGTGTTGGGATACCGTCAACAATATCACTATAACGCTTGACAGTTGGTACTGACGGACGAACAACATTTATCGGCGGCGGCAATGACATGCTTACCCAAATAGTATCCATGGTTGAAATTGGTTCTATCGGTGTTGCCTCAGAGTTATCCGACGTGAAAAAAAGAACGGCTGCCATGGCGATTAGCGCGGTCACCAATGTACTGACCAGCATATTACGCTGATAAGACGCTTTCAGCTCGTAGGCACCGATACGGCTGAATCTTGTGTTGGTTACATTTTGCATGACATAAACCTCCTACTAAAAAATGATATCAGATGTTTTCACCTCTCTTTTGGATTACAGATATAATCCGGTTTTCTTCCCGATTATTTTGGATTTTTGAGGATGGGGATGATAATTATGATTTTAATATAAAAACAGCGTCTCCCTTATAAGAGAGACGCTGTAAAATAACATCTGTTCAGCAGAATATCAGTTGGTACCGGTAATGGTAAATTCCACCGAATAAGAGACCCATACCGCCACCGGTCGTCCATTCTGAATCGCCGGTTTGAATTTGCACTTATAGGCTGCCTTTACGGCCGCTTCATCAAACCCGGCTTTGGAACCGGACGATTTCAGCACCATAGCCTTTTTGACATTACCGTCCTTATCGACCAGCGCTTTCACCCAGACAACCGCTTCCATACCGGCCTGACGGGCCAGACGCGGATATTCGGGTACTTCCTCGAAAATCATTTCGGCCGGAATTTCGACCGGAACGAATTCATCGGGAGCCGGAAGATATTCTTCATCGGGAATATCAACCACGATTTCACCACCATCATCAATAGCGGCGGTTACATCGGGGGCTACGATTTCAGCCAGCTCATCTCTCGATGCGATAACGATATCTTCATCGATAACTTCGTCATCGGCCACCGGTTTGGGAATACCGACCTTAGGCGCCACTTTGTTAGCCTGCGCAATTTCAACACGCGGTTTTGGTTTCGAAACGGTCGGCGGCGGGCCGAGATCGGCGATTGTTTTGATAACGGTCGGCTGCATATAAATCGTTTCTTCTTCGGTCAATATCTTATAAAGGTAAGCTCCACCGACAATCACAACCACCAGTGCCAGCGCCGACAAAGTCCCGAATAACATATTACGCTGATATTTGGACTTGAGTTCGAAGGCTCCATATCCGGTATATAATGCACTTACTGATTTAGCCATCTTACTCACCTCCCTCGCCGGCCAATGCGGCAACGGCAGCATCGATAATCCGGTCGTCACGATCTTCCCAGTCACCCATCGCGTAACGATAGGAGAATTTTTCATCACCGGTTAACTCATCGACTTTTTTACCGAGCTGTTCGGCTGTGGCAGCGTTCCAGGATCGTTCCAGAAGATCAATTTCATCCAGGACATCAACCATAGCGCTATACTTGGCGTCTTTGCGTATAAGAATAAGGGTATTCAATTTTGGTATATCGTAGTTCAGATTCTTAAGGAGCATCCGTAATGAATCGGAATCGACCCGGTATCCGGTTGTATCGCCCGGCGGCGTCCCCGAGGGAAGAAGCTGTGGCAGATGTTTGGCCGGATCGCCGGTGTTCCAGAAGAACCGGTTTTCGCCATCAACGCGTATTGTTAAAAGTTTCGATTCGGCAACTTCGACTTCCTCAGTCTCCAAATCACTGGGAAGATTAATTTCCATCGCCTGTGGCATCGAAAATACGGTTGTTACCATATAAAAAATCAAAAGTAACATGACAATATCAACCATAGGGGTCATATCGATACGGATATGAATTCTTCGCTTAGGGCGGCGTCCGCCTTTACCTTTGGTGGGTTTGCTTCGCTCAGCTACTGCTCCACCGGCCATTTAAATCACCCCTTTCATATTATCTATCATTAGTCCGCCTGCTCTCTGAGTTTTTCTTCAGCCTCGTTATCAGTAATAATCAGAAAGCGGTTCAACTCGCTTTCTCTCATCGATTTCATGATTTCATCCATGACACCATAACTGGCGTCGCGGTCGGCCTTGATAACAATAAGCGCCTTTAGGTTAATCGTACGGGCGCGGTTAATAAGCGAGGAGACGTTATAGACATCGGCCTCGGCATATTTACGCACGGTTGTCAAAACCGGGCGACCATCAAGGATAACCTCCTCTTTCTGGAGAAAATCGACGAAAATCGAATCGCGTTTGGTCACCGTGATATTGATAATATCCTTATCCGGCAACTCAATCATCGAATGCGACTGTGGCAGTGTTACCGCCTTCGCCTCAGGAGGTTTAAAACTGGTCGTGGTCATATAGAAAATGAGAAGGAGGATAACAATATCCACCATCGGCGTCATATCGATGACAATACCAACGCGCCTTTTCTTCTTCATTCCCATAGATTATTCACCACCCACTTTGTTTTTAAGTAGTTGAATAACTTCAAAACTGGCTTCGTCCGTGGTATAATTGAAGGCATCAACCTTATTGACAAAGAAATTATAGAAGAAGATACCACAAATACCGGATAACAATCCGCCAGCCGTGTTAACAAGCGCCTCGGAAATACCGGTCGCCAGAGACTGGGCGTCAATAACACCACCCTCGACATTACCGGTCGCCGCGAAGGCACGAATCATTCCGATAGTCGTTCCCAAAAGCCCGACCATGGTCGCAATCGAAGCGATGGTCGAAAGAGCGATCAGGTTACGTTCCAGAAGCGGTCCTTCGAGAGCGTTGGCCTCGTCAATAGCTGCCTGAGTCAGATTGATTTTCTTCTCCGGGTCAATCGATTTATCGTCCTTAACTGTCCGAAAACGTTCGATTCCCGAACGCAGGACATTGGCCGTGGTTCCACGCTGCTTGTCGCAAGCGGCTAAAGCGCCATCATAGTCATCGGCATTAAGAAGCGTAATCAGCTTCTTAAAGAAAACCTGGATGGAGCTTCTGCCCTTGGCGATTTTGTAAAGCGAGAAAAACCTTTCAATTGTAAAGGCAACAAGCATTAAAAAAATGGTAATAAGGACTACGACCAGCGGGCCACCCTGATGCACCGAATGGGCAATGGTACCGGCCGGCTGGGCCTTCAGAATAACTCCCCAGACCACGTATCCGATTGTGAATGAAATCAGGAAGTTTAGTGTCACAAATAATGTCTGTTTCACCTTCTAAAATCCTCCGTTATAGTATAGTTATAATTTATTTTTCTTTCCTATATCTCAATGGCCTTAACCGCATTCATAATAAAGCAGGCCAGTGAAATGTAAAATCCATATCCCAACAGGCCCAAATATACACCTATTCCATAGCTATCGCCAAGCTGTTTTAATCCGCCGTCGCCGACACTAAATGAATAGGAGGCTCCGAAAAAGGCAATGACCATACAGAAAAACCATATTGCCACCGGTATCCAGTTTAATTTCAGCGCCTTTTTCAATTTTAACGCAACCGTATCGGCATCACCCTTGACTCCAAAAATCAAATATAATGTATAAAGCGCCGATGCGACACATAACAACATATAAATCAAATACAACAATCCGGTAAGTTTAAGTATAACACCGGAAGAAAAGACTTCGCCAAGATAACCCAGCCCCGCGATAGCGGAAGCGCTTTGGTGTTCCTTTCTGATTTCGACTCTTTTGCGAGCCCCTGTAATGGAGGCAAAACCGTGTTCATCTTTCTCCGGCGGCGTTGCGGTCATTTCTTCACTTGCCACCGGTTCTTCATCAGCCATTTCAACGCCCGGTACCGGTTCTTCTTCGCCCAGAACCGTTTCAGTCGGCGTGGTTACATCTTCGGCTGCCATTTCGGTCGCGGCAATGGCGGTTGAATCGAGCAGAGAATCAACCATCGAAGAATCCATCAAAGCGGCGGGACTCTCCATCTCCATTGTAGCTTTCGCTTCCACTTCATGTTCGCTGTAGCCGGAAAACCAGGGGAGAAATAAAGAGACAATTAGCATTATCGATGTGATAGCCAGAACAATTTTTTCATATCCGGCCACACGTGGTTCATCAAAGGAATTACTTTCACGAAGCCGCGAGCCGCCTTTTCTTTTCTCCTTTACACGCTCCACCCATTTGTCTTTTTCGCTGTCCGATTTGAACAGATCTCCGATCTTTCCCGGTTGAACCTCGAAGCCGACATATTTAAACCGTGCATCAGGATCGAGCTGCTGCCCGTTCGCCTTTTCCTTTTCCTTCTTTTCGGCCATATACTATCTCCTGATAAAAATCACAAAAACAAAAAATCTATTTAAAATTCAAACTTAACCTGATCTCGTCCCTCGATAGCGGCCTTGTTATTCGGGTCGCATTCAAGTACTTTGAGATACCAGTCATAAGCCGCTTTATAATCAGCTTTGGCTTCATCTTTCTTTTTGGCTTCGCGCTTCTCGATAGCACGGAACTGGTATGTCTGGCCTATCCAAACCAGAATGTCAACATCCTTACACTTCTCCCACCCTTCCTGTTTTTTTGAGCAATCCAAAGCCCGGTTCAGATAAGACAGAGCCTTGTTATAGTTGATGGGGCACAGTCCGCCGAAGTAAGCATAACCTATTGATTTTAAGGCATCACAATAACCGGGATCGAGTTCCAGAACGCGTTCCAGATTGGCAACACCTTTCTGACAATCATTCAACTGATACAGATATGTTGAACCGAGCATATTCAACGCTTTAATCGCGGTTTTCATATTTTTATCGTTGGACATAACATAATCCCAGTAATCGGTCGCAATTTTTTCCAGATATCCAACGGCCAGTTCCGCCAGATTAATTCCGGTGAGAGGATCATTTTCGACTACTTCCGGCTCGTCTTCCTCAATACCGAGATCATCCTCTTCAGTCATACCAGCGCCGCCTTTTTCCTGAAGATAAAGGGCCGACATCGCGGCATTATAATACAATGACCAGTACCTCTCATCAATTCCAAGATGAATACGCTTCATATAATATATTAGGGCATTGCGGTAATCGCCGATATAATTGTATGCGACGGCAACATCAAAAAGCAGTCGGGCCTGAGTCGAATCGTACTGAAGTGATCTCTTGAAATATTTAATCGTGTTATAATGGTCTTTTAGAGATCGATAACATTCGCCGATACGCTTGTAAACATCTTCATCGGATATTCCGGAAACAAAATCTGATTCCTGAACTTTAACCCAGTCGAGATGTTGGTTATACAAAACAATAGCGGAATCGTACTGCTTATTACCCTGAAATGCGCGCGCATAGTAAAAATAAATATCTTTCGGTTCAACAGGAATAGACAGTACGGTGGCGAAATTATCTTTGGCTTCGGCAAATCCGTTCAAAATCAGATAGGACATACCGATTTCATAATAAGCGCGACCGTTGGTGCTGTCCGGAGCCTCGTTGGTCAACTCAAAATATTTTTTATAAGAACCGATAGTCGCTTTGTAATGATCCTTGGCTTCCGGGGTATTACGAGATGAGCGCGCCGCTTTGTAATAAATACCGCCGGCTTTCATCCAGGCATCGGCGTGAGTCGAATCTTTCTGGAGAACAATATTCAATTTTTCCAAAGCGCATGTATAATCTTTAAGCTCCAGACAGGCCTCGGCCCAATGGAAATAAACTTCTTTGGAGGCAGTATCGAGTGCAAGGGCTTTCTCATACTCGGAGATAGCCAGCGGATAAACTTTCGAGTAGAAATTGACATCACCCAGATTAAGATGATACTTGGCATTGGCCGAATCGATAATGATTGCCTTTCTGATTTCGGCATCGGCGTCACGGTAGTTGCCTTTAGCCATAAGAACCAAACCCATCCCATTATGAAAATCAGCTTTCATATCTTTGGATTTCTTCAAGCCGGTCTGGAAATTCTTTTCGGCCTCTTCAATATTACCAAGTTTCAACTGAACAATTCCGAGAGCATAAACGCCGGGCCAGAATTTCTTGTTTTTATCCACCGCAATTTTGAATTGTTCTTCGGCTTTGGAATACTTTTTACGATTATTATAAATCTGCCCCAGAACCAGATAATTATATTCATAACTGGGGTCAAGTTTAATTTCTTCGGCCAGCATGTCGATCGCTTTGGCAGTATCCCCCTGCTGCAAAGCCTCGGTAACTTCATGTTTAATTTCCTGAGAGAAAAGTGCCAAAGGAATAACAAATATCGAAATTAGCAGTATTGCCCAACCCGGATTCATTTTTCTACCTGAATGTCTCAATGTCTCCACCTCGTACTCCAAAAATTTAATTCAGAATGATAGCTTAATTCATTTTTTTGTCAAGCCCTTTATTGTTGATTGTCTCGGCGTTGTCGGAAGACTTTGTATCATTGCCGTATTTCTTCCTGAAATGCCGCATCCGTATCATGAAATACAAAACCAGCAAAACACCGATAATTGCCTTTGCGGCCGGTGAGAGAGAAATAGGCATAAAGAATATCACATAAAACCCGGCAATTAATACCAGTACTGCCGAAAGCATGTTAATTATTTTTTCAGGTCGCAAACTTGACATAACTTATTTATCACCTCATTTATTTATACAATTTTCCCGTCGATTTCTTCCCTATTTCAATAAACTCCGGTGACATAACTAATTATGGAACAATTATTATGCCGCTATTGTTCAATTCGCCTAAAGCACCAATCTAAGCCTACTTAGGCTTCTGTCAAGGGATGTGCAGATTCGCAGATTCTGCGACGAATTTAAGCGGAAATTTATCAATAGCCCTATGTTATTGTGGTCTTTCGTTTTACTCCCAGCCAATTTGCGCTTCAAGCGGCAGCCAATCGGCAACAATTCGTATCTTTTTGCTGGAATTAAATATTAAATATAAATCTCCCTCAAACCTAACCTTCCGACCAGACAAATCCCTGGCCGGCGTAAACTTAAGTTTGGGGATAACATCGCCGACTATTTTCCCCAACGGATCGGGAAGATAATCGTTATACTCGTATTTTTCGACATTTCCGGAACTGTCGATCAGTAAATTAACATAAGCTGTGTCGTTAACCGGTGTGCGTTCGGGAACCCTGAATATACCGAATGGGGCGTTGGTCGGAATCGGGGGATGAACAATCGAGTCGAGATAGAGCGAACTTTCCAGCCGAATATAGTCAAACGGTATTTTGGCGTGCGGATTATCTTTCTCCGGCGGCCAGAGAACAACCGGATAATTAAGATTCTCAAAAAATCTGACAATCAAGTATAATTTTGAATCAAGTTTTTGGTCGTTATACTTTTCCGGTTGAAAACGGGCATACATTATCGCATTTATAAGCAGTCTTGAGAAGGCTTCGAAGTTGCTGAATTTCTCATTATGGTCTATTAGATTGCCGTCACCGTCGAGTTCGATTTCGAAAATAGCATAGGGATATTCGGCGGTAAGAGTTGGATCGCGGAAATAGCAAAAATATGACGGGAATTTTATCAAACCGGGAACGGTGAAACCGTTAAGTTCCAGCGCAGAATCGAGCATGTTTTTTCTTTTGGTACAGGAATAATCGTCGTACGGAAGATAGAGTTCGACAGTCGGTTTTCCATTAGCAACGAAAAACTCAATATCGATCGGAATAATAAAAGGAATCGGTTCGCGTTTATATAAGGCAGGATAAAACTTGATATTCTTTAATGATGACTCGATACGTTCGTAATAATTCTTTTTATTCTCAGGGAAACAGGCAATCGAATCGATATCGCCGTTATCTGTCAGAAAAAAATGCAGTCGCAGTTTAACCGGGTATTTGGCGAAAGGCAGATTTGATTTATCCGGATGCCATGTATCGGGCCGGATTGAGGGAAAATTGACATCGAGAAGTTCGAAGGTCTCCCCTGCCGAGATTAATGGCAGGAGACAAAATATTGCCGCAAGGGTAATAATTGATTTTCTAAACATCGCCGGATTATAGACCAACATCGCTTATAAGTCAACGGGTAAATTATTAAATATTATACACCGTTATTTGGTGTTTTTACCGGGGAAAACATGAATAATTACATGCAGGAGGAAACCGTAATATGTTCGACCTGTTTTTAAATATACTATTCGAATTCGATGTTGACGAGGCGGCATTTTTTCCAGTCGTCGCCGAGGATCGTCTCCCCTTCGCGGTCGGCATCAACGACATGTTCCTTCGGCACCAAAATCGAAAAGGCGCCACCGACCGGGCGCGATGAGGTTGGTCCCAGTTGACCGAGTTGGCCGAAATGACCGGCGCCCGACAGAACCACCGCCGGGATATCTTTACTATGCAACGCTTCGGTAACCATCTCGGCGTACTGATGCGAACCGACCCGGGCCAGTTGTACCCAGTTTTCGTAATTATCCGGTTCTTCCACCGCCTTACTCGGCGTTTCATCAGTCAGGGCAGGTACCAGTTTTTCATCGCAGTCGGGACATACCGACACGCCATCTTTGTACTCATAGCGACATTTTGGACAGAACGGCATATAATTCCCTTTGTCAAACAGGTGACTTACAATTTGTATATATACTTGTCATAAGATTGGATATTCAAATAATCGTTACAATATATTTATTTTCGAGGCCACTCTTTCAATCGGTACGCGGAGATTGCCGGGTAACGACTATATCATTTTCAAACAATCCCACCGCAAGCGGTGGGGCACCCTCACTTCTCAATCCTGATCTACGCCAATTACTTGCCGTAGGCGACGGTCAGGCTAATGTTGCGACCGGCGGAATAAATACCGGAGCCATGCTCTTTGTATGCCTTATCGGAAATATTACCGAGTAACAGGTTGATATCGATAGTCCCCAGTTCAAGCTTTGACCGGAAATTCAGAGTCGTCCATCCGGCGGTACCTTCGGGACCGATTCGGGTGTCATCAATGTCCCGCTGCGACAGGCGGGCCTGCTCGGTCGCAGCGCGAATAAACATTTCACATCGGAGATTTTGTCTGACGGCATATCGCACAAAAGCGCGCCCCATCAAGGGTGGGATACGGCTCAATGGTTCGTTATTGGTTTTATTTTCACCATAGGTCCATGAGAGATCGCCCCCGGCGGTCCAGCGATTATTCGGACGCCATTCGACATCGGTTTCGAAACCGTAAATATAACCTTCACCAACATTAAATTTTTGATAGATATCGTACTCGTCGGGATCCTGAACACCATTATCGTTTTCATCGTAAAAAGACAAACCGTTGTATGTTCCGGGAAGGCGGTCGATTAAATCGTTTATCTGTATGTAATAAACAAAAAGACCCCCATCGGCTTTTTCGATCTGAAGTTTGACACCAAGTTCGTAGTTGTTGCTGTTTTCGGGTTCGAGCCAGGGACTGGGGGCATCAACACCACTACTGGAATATTTCAAAACAACGGCATCATTAAGATTGGGGGCACGGAAACCTCGCGCCCAGCGGGCGATTAGATTCATATATGCTGTCGGTCGATAGCTGAGGGCAATCGCGCCGGTAACATCGCTGAAGTCATTTACCAAATTATCAAAAGGATATTCAAGCGGGGAATTGGTTTTTATATAACTGTACCTGATTCCAAGTTCCAGAGATAAATCGTCGCGCAGCGACCAGTGATCCTGAGCAAATATACCGGTGGAGTAATATTTGGAATTATCGGGATAGGTCGGAGTTACGATCTCACGGTTACCATTTTCGACATCGAAGTTTTCGCTGTTGATTTTATCATAGTAGTACTCACCGCCTAAAGTTATCAGATGATCCGTGAATGGTTGAATTTGAGTCTGGGCATAGCCACCAAGCGTTTTTATTTTATCCAAATCTTCGCCGGTGACAGTTTTACCGGTTTTGCGAGTGGTTCTCCCCTCTTTCTCCAATTGATATGACAGGTTACATCGTATCGCCCGAAGTGTACTATTGGTGAAACGAGCTCGATAAGTCAAAGCGGCAAGATCTCTATCCTGCGGATCATAGATGTACTCTTCGAAATCGCCGCAGACATATTTATCGTATTGATGGACATCGCTCTGCCGTGCACCAAGATATTCAATTGTCAGAGATTGGTCATTGTTTATAAGATATTCAAACACGTCCGGAAAAATCACTTTCGGTCCATCCGGTCGGTTCCTGGCGACCGATATCACCTCCGGCGCGAAGATCACCGATATCTTTGTAGGTCGCGGTCACTCTTGCAAACCATCGATGATAATCGAGACCGATTCCACCGGAAACCTGACTTCCCTTGTCAGCCGAGGAAAAACGAGTAATCGCTTTGCTGGTTACGGTAAGTTCGTCGCTTTTCGGGCGGTAAACATTACTGATTAAATTAACCGCGCCACCCATAGCATCGCTACCGTACATAACCGAGGCGGGACCGCGAGTGACCTCGATGCGTTCCAGAGAGCCGGCATCAATCGTATTGAGATATTGATTGCCGCCCATCCTGAAAGTCGGTTTATTAAGACGAATACCATTATATAAAATCAGGACATAACGACCGATGAGGCCGCGTATAATCGGAGTCCCGTGACCGTACGTTGTTTTTTGCACCAGAATGCCCGGTTCCTCGCGGAGAAACTCGGAAGTGTTAGCGGTTTCGCGTTCGACGAACTGACGACGGGAAGTTATCGATAAATTCTGCGGGACATCAAAAAGTTGTTCCTCGAAACGGGAGGCGGTAACGACTATTCCTCCGACCGGAAGCGAGGTCTCGGATAATTTTATTGTTAAAAATGGAGTATCGGAGATGACTACTTTTTGAGTTATTGATTGGTAGCCGACATGCGAGATGGTGATTTTAACTGTGTCTGTAGTCAATTCGGGAAGCGTGAAATGTCCGTCGTGGTCGGTTTTGATACCGGTTACTATTTTATCGCATTTGATCGAAACACCGTTTATGGGGCGGTTGGTACCCTGATCAATAACCCGGCCATTGATATTTGACCCGGCTGATAGGTTGGCGGTTATAACAAGAATGGTTACTAACAAGATTAATACCGTTCTCTTGGTATTAAGCATAGTACAAGACCCTCCGACCGGGAATATTGTTGTGTTATTTCAAGTGCATCATCTTCGAGTAAAATATACAACATAATACAGTTTATGCAATTACAAATTGGGGAAGTATGGCAAATGGGTTCGTTTCCGATTTTTGATTTTTATCATCTAAACCAAAATCGTCATCGCGAGGAGTCCCGACGATTAATCGTTCGGGACGACGTGGCGATCTCTCCGCAACAATTCAAGGAATGCGATTGACCACAAAATGGCTTTGTTTCCGATTTTTGTTTTTTTTTGACGGCATAAAAAATGGGTTCGTTTTTGATTTTTGTTTTATTTCTATGCGTTTGCTCCTAACGGTAAGATGAGATTGCCACGCCTTCGCCCTCTCCCGACAAGTCGGGATCGGTCTCGGCTCGCAATGACGTGAGAGGGAAAAATGGGTTCGTTTCGCATATAACAGGGTCCCTCTATTTATCGTTTTCTTTCGGCGACACTCATGTATGTTTCCTTGTTCTGATAAAGGGGGTAGTCGGGAGATTAATGCTGGTTTGGTAGTGAAAATGCGAAATTTGAGGATTATTGATGAAAAAGAGCTGGTACACGCGGACGTTTACCAGCCACGGGAAATATTATTCCATTCTGCTTTTAAGGCCATCGACATTTCTCCATAAAAAAAGGTAATTCAAAGCTAAAGATATAAATACCCCCGGCAGGATTCGAACCTGCTACCCTCTGCTTAGAAGGCAGATGCTCTATCCTAATGAGCTACGGGGGCATAAACCTTTTGGCAGGATCGCCAAGTAACTTATAAATCCAGTTCAAATCTCGGGGAGACTTGACCTACTAAATCCGTGTACCGGGCAGGGATCCTGACCTACGTTTTATTATTTCGAAGATAAGGTCAGAAATCGGCAATTGCAATAAAAAATTGAATCCCGAAATTGGGTTAAATTCAAACGGGATTTATCTTATTATTAAATTATTAAAATATATTAAACAGCCCGGCCGAAGATACGTCGTGTGAATGGTAGTTGAATTTCTCCGGGCTCCCCCTCCGGTTAAAAGGTCGGCTTTGGCCGGCCTTTTTTTTACATAATGATATAATGGAAAATGGTAAAGTTTTGGGGTAATGTTTTATATTGCCCGGCTATTTTCAAACATTTATAATTTTTAATTATGGAAGAACAGTTTATCGGCAATTATAAGATTCTGAAAAAAATCGGCGCCGGGGGGATGGCGCGTGTTTATCTGGCGGTACACAAAGATGTTCCCAACCTTAAGGTAGTCCTGAAAATCCTGACCAATCCAAGTCTCGCAGAACGGTTTCGCCAGGAGGCGGACAAACTGGCGCTTCTGGATGGGCACCCCAATATCTGTCGTATCAAACACTTTTTTAATCATGGCGATGATTTCGTTATAGCAATGGAACATATCGACGGGGTCACACTTGATGAAATGATCAAGGATGGGCGGAAAATCCCGGTTGGTGAGGCGGTTCGGATAATCGCGGAAGTGCTTGATATTCTCGAAACGGCGCATGAAAAAGAGATATATCATCGTGATATCAAACCGAGTAATATCATGATCGATAAAAAAGGGAATGTCAAAATTATCGATTTTGGCATTGCTAAGGGCAAAACCGATCCCAATCTGACGGTAGCCGGGATGGCGTGCGGGACACCGGCTTATATGGCGCCGGAACAGTTTGCTCCGACAGAAGATATCAATTATGCCTACGCCGATATTTATGCCACCGGGGTGACATTGTATCGGCTAATAACCGGGCAGCTTCCGTTTAAGGGACAGAATGAGTTTGCTATCCGCGACGCCAAGATGTTATCCCCGCCCATTAAACCTCGCAGTATAAATGAAGAAATCCCCAAAGAACTCGAAGCGGTAATACTAAAATCGCTGGAAAAGGAGCCGGGCGATCGGTACCATACGGCGCTGGAGATGAAAAAAGCGATGATTCCCTTCGTTGTTAAACAGGAAAGCCTGGAAACTCAGAAAACGGTGGCGGTTGAGACCGGTTCGGATGAAAAAAAGAAATCCAATCTGGTTCCGATATTAGGAGTCATTGGTGTGTTGATAGTCGTTGCGGTACTACTGATTATTTTCTGGCCATCAGGCGAGAAACAAAGTGTCGGTGACACATCCGATTCTTTGCAGACGGTTGTTGACGGACCCGATACTAATGCGGTTTTTTCAACCGGGGAAGATTCGACAAGAATAACTCAGCCGGTGCAGGGTACTATTAACTTGAATATCAAACCATCGGGTGATGTTTATATCAATAATCAACTGGTGGCGAGCGGAACGAATTATTATTCGGCGAAACTCGACACCGGGTTGGTTGGCATCAGAGTAGCAAATAATAATACAATCGAAAAGAATATAGCCGATACGATAAAGCTGACCGGCGAAGCAATGATTAACCGTGAATATGTTTTTCATAAACCGGTTGACAGACAAGAAATCACACCGCCGGTTAAGAAAACAGGTACGGTGATAGTCGGATCTCGTCCGCGTGGGGGCGATATTTATATAGATGATAAACTAAGCGATGATCAGACACCATTTACGTTTAATCTGCCGGAGGGTAATCATGTTATCCGGGTTGAGGTGGAAGTTGATGGTAAGATGATGCAGAAAACTTACCCGCTGAAAGTATCGGCTGATGATACGGTCAAGGTTCTTTTCGACGCCAGACAATAATTTTTATTTACTTATATATAGAAAAATGTGGCCAAAAATATTTTGCAGGGAGAGCACATGTTAACATTTGAAAAAATCGGGAAAATATCGGCGGTTTGTACGGCGGCCATTTTGATGGTTTCGCTGTTGACCGTACCGGTGATGGCGCAAGGCAAGTCCGGCGTGGTTGACCAGCTGGCCGAGGCGCTCGATGCCTACGGCAACCTTGAATTTAACAAGGGGATCGAAATCGCCAAGGAACTTCTCAGACGGGAAAATATCACCGATAAGGATAGTATCGCTATTTATGAGGCGCTGAGTATAATCACATACGCCAAGGGTGAGCAGTTTCGCCGGCAGGCATTCGATTATCTGGGGACAATCTCCGGTATCGGGCCATGTTTGATAACGTTACCGCGTGAGATCTGGCCGTCGGAACTTCGCGATCACTGGTACGAAATCACCAATGCCAAAAACTCGCTGGTCTGCCCTACCGACGATCCGAAGGAAATAAAAACAATCGCCATCATGGAATTCGATAATTTTTCGGTCGGTGAATATCAGGAGCAGTTGGGATTTTTAAGTAAAGGGCTGGCTGACTTTTTCGAACATGATTTCGGCAAAATCAGTTCGCTTAAGGTGGTCGAGCGGGATAAGATCGATTTTGTCCTTAAGGAACTGGAGCTTGCGGAATCGGGAAAAGTCGATGAAGCAACGGCGGCGAGGGTTGGGAAAATTCTCGGCGCGCAGTTGATGGTGTTCGGCAGTATCACCCAGCTTGACGGTAAGCAGGCGCGGATGATTGTCCGGGTGGTAAATGTCGAGACTTCGGAAATTATCGCTTCGATGGATAAAGAAGGCAAACCGGACTATGTCAAAATGGAAAAAGAACTGGTCTCGGAGATAGCCGAACAGCTTGATATAATTCTTCCGAAAAAGACCAAAGACCTTCTTCAGGAGGGTGGTACCGGTTCGATGGATGCCGCGACTTTGTATTCCAAAGGTTTGGATTACATGGATAAATACGATTACAAGAAAGCATACGAGTATTTCAAGCTGGCGTATGAGGCTGACAACAGCTTTATCGAAGCGAAGCGTAAAATGGATATTTACCGGCCGCTGGTCGGGTAACAGTCCCAACCGGAGGATATTATGTATAGAAATGTAGTAGTTGTTTTACTTCTGCTGCTTGTAGTCGGGTGTTCGCAGAGTTTGTATATGCAGGGACGACACTTGCTTGATGAAGAAAAGTATGATGCTGCGATCGACAAGTTTTATGCAGAATTGAAAGCCAATCCGAAAAGCGCCGAGGCATGGCGCGAGTTGGGAATCGCATTTTATCATAAGGGTGATTTGATAAAGGCCGATGATGCGCTTCGGCAGGCGAATAATATTGTGCCGGATGCGCGCGCCAGCTTGTATATCGGGTTGATTTATGAAAAACAGGAAGATTATGTCAGGGCAATCGATGCATATATCGCATCGTTGAATATGAAACCCAATCGCAGGACCGAAAATATGATTCGGGGGCATCTGGATCGGCTGGTTTCCAAAAAAATCAAACATGAGGCGGAACTGGCGATTCAGAACGAGCAAAACATCGATGTCGATACGATACCGTATAACACGGTGGCGATAGTGCAGTTTGATGCTTCTCAGCTTTCTGATGACCTGGCGCCGATAGGTTTGGGATTGGCCGAGTTTACGGCGATTGATCTGGCGAAAGTCAAATCGCTGGATGTAGTCGATAGGTTGAAGATTGATGTGATACTGGATGAACTAAAACTTGGCGCATCGGAGTATGCCGACCCAACCTATGCCCCGCGGATGGGGCGATTGCTGGGGAGCCGTCGGATAATCGCCGGAACCGTTCTCGGCGGCGGCGAAGACAGACTCCGACTGGACGGGACCATTGTGAATACGGTCGATGAAGCGAGCGAACGGATTGAACCTTCCGAAGGTGAGCTAACCAGTTTTTTCAGAATACAGAAAGATTTTGTGTTTAAAATAATTGATAGTCTTGGAATCGATTTGACGCTCGAGGAACGGGATGCAATCCGCGAAGTACCGACTGAATCGTTCCTTGCTTTTATGGCGTTCAGTCGGGGATTAAAATATCAGAGTATGGGGATGAACGACGAGGCGCGGAACGAATTTCAGGCGGCATTAACTGCGGACAGAAGTTTCCATCAGGCGGCAATGGCGAGCCAAAAAGCATCATCGGCTGTGGCTGGAGGAAGTGGCGCGCCCGGCGGGGAATCATTCAGTCAATTTGAAACATCTGTAACCGGTGAAAGCAATAATGAAATCAGGGGTAACAATGGTTTGGGTCAGATGCAAACGACTATCCTTAATAACTCCAATTTTCTGTATAATCCGCTGCGACCACAGCAGGGTAATACGGCGGTAGTACCACCGGCCAGTGATCCCGGCACCGCGATTATAGTCATAAAGGGGGATCTCGATGGTAATTAAAAAAGTAATATTTAGAGTATTATTGATGATATTAGCGATAAATGCTATTGCCCCGGCTTACGGCCAGATAATTTACGGCAGTCCGTCGTCGGGTGATATACAATTATATTATAGTAGTTGGAAGGTCTCGCAGGACAGCGGCGATGTTACTATCGACCAATGGATAATACCGATTTCCTTCTTCATACCAATAAGGGACAATTTCGAGGCGCGTCTGCAAATCGCCGAATGTAATAATAATCTGGAGATGCCGGGTGAGAATTACAGCCTAAGTGGAATTAATGACCTGCGACTACTTCTGAGTCATTCTTTTTATGATGATCGACTTCTGGCGAGTGTTGGTGTGAATGTACCTACCGGAAAGAAAAAGCTGGATTATTATTCTGAGCGGGATGTTATCGAGGAACTATCCCGGGACTATCTGGACTTTCCTATCAGGCGACTGGGCGAAGGTTTCGGATTTAATTTACTGCTGGGTGGTGCGACAGTAGCCGGTCCAGCCAAGCTGGGCGCCGGTTTGATGTACTATTACAGCGGTGAATATGAACCGTACGGCGGTCTGGCCAAGTATGATCCGGGTGATTCGTATGGAATTAATGTCAGCGGTGAGTTAAGCGATGAAAAGACAACGCTATATTCCAATATGGCTTATACCGGATTTGGGGTTGACAAACAAAACGGTATTAAAGCGTTCAAACATAGTCCGCAGGTTGATTTTTCTGTCGGTGGTGTTTATGCATACAAGAAGTACGCATTCAGAATCAATACTAGTTATCTGGTGAGAGGTCGACATACCAGATACGATTTAGAGATCGGTGATATAGTCGAGCAGTTGAAGTTATACGGCAATGAGTTTGCGGTTATGGCACGATTCGATTATTATCCGTCGGAAAAATGGTACCTATCACCGCAGGTGGAAACAAGGCAGATCGGGGCCAATGAAGAAACGGACACGGAGTATCTTGATAAAAGTTCGCTTTATGGTTTCGGCGGTACAATCGGTAATCGGTTAAGTGAAACGATGAATGCTTCGGCTGGCTTTAAATATTATACCGGTTCGGCAGATGGAGGGAACCTCGATTTAAGCGGATTTCAAGTTGTGCTGTCACTGATGGCGACATTTTAGGGGGAACGAGATATGATTAAAATATTAAATAGAAAAATCGGAATCGGCTTTCTGCTGGTGTCGATATGTTTGATGCTTCTCCCGACCTGCTCGGAAAAAATAATATACGATGATTCGGGTGATAATATGGCCATGGCGATAAGCACGAAATTATCGTCAGGCATGGAAAGCAGTGCATTGGCTCTTTTCCTTCTGACTATCACCGGGCCGGATATTATTCGTCCGATAATCGATACGATGGTTATCGAGAATCATTATTTAATCGCGCGGGTGGAAGTGCCGGCCGGTAAAAATCGTTTATTTAAAATCGAGGCTTTTGATGATGCCGGTAATTTAATTTATGTCGGGACAACACAGGCTGATGTTATCCGAGATGTAAAATTGGATTTGGATATAGTTCTTAAACCGTATGTTCCATTGATTAAGGTCTCCCCCCAATTTAAATCGATTCATTTTAATTCCCAGATAGTGCTTGAACTGAGAGTGTATAATATTCCTAATTTAAACGATCTTGAATTTATACTTGAATACGACAACCCGACGGTATATAGTTTTTATATCGATAGTATTGTTCCGAATACGTCAGCAAATGATTATATCATACTCGAAACGCTCTCGGTCGATACTCTTGAAGATAATCAAATAGCACTCAGGATATATGACACCGGGAGCTCGGATAATTTGGGAATAGTCAACGATGATGGTTATAGTCGGCTGGCGAATATTTATGTAACTGCCTATTCTACGGAAGATATGTATGATACTGTTACTGTATCAGTGGAAGCGACTTCGTTGAGTAATACCGCCGGTAATGTCATCATGCCGGAAATATATTATGAAGGCTGTACTATCGAATATTTTGATCCTTATTATTTCGAGGTCGCCTACTGGTCTATGGATTCCTATGAAGGTGATGAGATTTATGATTGGTGGCGGTACAATCTGACCGCGATATCCCATGGTACATCGATATCGGAGGGGGTTTATGGAAATGTGCGGATATTCGATGACTCGGATTATATCGAGGTACCTAATATCAAAGTGCTTGATATTAATAGTGAGATTTCGATTGATATGTGGATACAGTTGAATTTCACCGAAGGTGACGGAACAATATTGAGCAAGATGGGTGAGGATGGGGCGACAAATTATCAAATCCGATGTATTTCAAATAACAGCGCTTCCGAGGCAATACTGTCATTCGAGTTTGGTGACAATTCCATCAATGTTTATCAGAGTAAAGCAAATTTGATTGATAATCAATGGCACCGCATTATCCTGTCATGCGCGTTTGGCGATCCCAAAAACATATACTGGATGGTCGATGAGGAAGTGCTTAACGGAAGCTGGGTGTCGGGTGACGGAAGTACGATACCATCTTTGAATAGCGGCAACTTTCAAATTGGACGGCAGATATTACCGAAGCCACATTATTTCCATGGGGGAATGGATGAAATAATGATTTATAGTAAGTTTATGGATCCGTCGTTTTTTCTTCGGGAGCTTGCACGGTAGATAAGTACTCGGCAGATGTGAAATTGTATATAAAAAACGGGCTTCACGATTGAAGCCCGTTTTGAATTCGTATCGGATTATTATAAATCAATCGTTGGAGAGACGGACTGTTTCGCCGATCTGGACGGTGTAGATAGCATCGGACGGAAGCGTTGCTTCACCCCCCTTGATAAACAGACCGAAAATGAACAACCATGACAGCAGTTTTTTGCCGCCGCCTTCGGATTCAACTTCACCTTTTAATTTAATAGCGGCGCTGTCGAGAGTGTTATATTCACCTTTCGGTTTAATATCGACAAAAGCGACTTTAAGGTATCCCGGTTTACCCGGTTTGGAGGCGCCTTTAACTTCGAGGACTTCGGCCTTCCCCATCGCGCCTTCCTCGATAATAACCTTGCCGCCTATTTCAACCGGTTCGGCCAAATATATCAACAATGGTATCCCGGGCTGCAATAATTTCGAACTGATTTTCATACCGGGATCGAATTTGACCTTGACTTCGGTGTCTTCCGGAATCTGTACTTTCCCGGCCTGAATATTCGGTACGATAAATAAAAGGGCAAAAACGGCAGTTAAAAATATTCGCATAATCATTTTTTTATCTATCACTTTTCTCTCCAATCCTTAGAGACTATAAAATTATTCCAATTTAGGCAGTTTTTCCTTTAAACCGGGTTTAAAACTAACACTAATTGTTTTTCCGATATTATCAAAAGTGAGGCTACCCTCCATATCGAAAAGGCTATAATCGCCCTTACTCAGGGTAACCTTGTCGCTGGAGACGGTACCCCATTTACAATCAAATTTTAATTCATCGAAAGCGATGTAAATATCGTCGCCGAGTTTCCATTCCAGAGATTCCTCGTCACCTTCAAACAACTGCGTTTCCACCGACCAGGTCGGATCGGCACCATCTTTGGTTACTTCGATATGCAGGTGACCGTTATCGGGAACCGATTCCAGTTTGTAGGTGAATTTACGTCGTTTGGACCATTTCTTGACATCGCTGAGATAGTTGTTAATCATGGCGATTTGGGCGCCATCGGTAGCGGGATTAAGTTTGTTTTTTATTTTCTTAAGTTCCCGGACAGCGGTTTTCAAACGGAAAGCGGGGTCATCGTTGTCGTTGATTCTGTCTTTAAGTTCTTCGAACTCTTCAAGGGCCGCCTTGGAATCGGCCTGAACAGTTACAACTTTTTCCCGTGTTTTGGCGACTTTTTTAAGTGCCGCGCCGAGTTGTTTTTCGGCGGCGTTGATTTCGCGTCCGCCTGATTGATCAAAATCGACCTGTTCGTTGATTTGCGCCGCCAACTGCGGATCCTTGCGACTGATAATATATTTAGTCAATAAATCCCAGTAGGTTAATACTCTTCCAGCGCGAACATAAAGAATCGAACCCTCATCCTGACCCTTTAGTTTGTTCAGTTCCGCTATTAGTTTCTCGTGTGACTCACGCGTAATCAAACTGTCATTACTCGGATTCACACCGGGCCATTTGGTTGAATCGGCAAGCATCCTCGCAAAATCCATAATCAAACCGTCGAGCCGGGTAATTGCCTTGCTATCGTCAAAGTGCATATAGGCACTTTTGATTTTCCCGGCCGGAATAAGATAATTGGGGAACAGATTTTTAATCAACCATTTGCCTTCATAGCGAGCATAGGCGGTTTTGATTTTATCTCGCTCGGCGCTTGATGTATTCAGGGCATTCCCCTTATAGTTTTTCAAAATATTCGCTTCCACCGCCTCGGCTTTGGGAAGGTAATATTTAAAATGAATCAAAAACGGTAAAGAAAAAACTACCGCCCAAATCAGACTGACGACGGCGACGAATTTGGCCAGTCGTCTGAATCTGGAAATACGCCGGCTTCGTACAATCGATTTAAGCATCCAGTAAAACGGTTCTTTGACACCGGCCGGACGAATCTTCTGCGGCGGAGTATATATTGAGCGACCGACATCGGTTCCGATTTTTTCCGGCTTCTCGCCTGTGTTGGAGACAAAAAATATCTGGAAATCAAGCGTGCGTCCGACGACAATTCGCAAAAACTCTCGTAATTTGACCATGACGTTCCTGACCGTTGCGGCCCAGGTCGAATTGGATAATATGCGATTAGCGCTTAAAACTTTTTCAAGGAATTGGTCATAATCTTCGGCCACAAAATGTTCTTCATCGGATCCAACAAGAATCGTCTGATTATCGCCGGTGAATCCTTCCAGAACATCGGCCTTGGTAATAACCAGCGCGACCGGTATCGGAAGCCGGGCGCTGAGCGGTGCGAGACGTTCGAGCATATTGACATACGAAGCAACATGCGCCTGGGTCTGCAGTTCGGCTGCGAGAACCTTGGGATCGAAGAAAAAGAGGATACCATCGCAGGAACTCATAAAATCGAAAACTTTGGCGCTTTGCTCGCTGGTTTCGGAAATAGAAATCGCCTTGCCACTGTAATCGTATCCGACGACCGGTATTTTTTTGCTTTGATCCAGGATGGCGGTAAACTGAAGGATTTTGCTGTCGCTTGTCGGATCGGGGAATTTTTTCTCACCTTTTAAATCAACCATCGTACCCGAACCCCGCGCCATGCCTAATCCCCAGAGTGAGCGGTAATTGGTCAAAAACTCGTTAGCGGTGACATTATCGGTTACCGAGACCTGGAGTTTTTTGGATATTTTGCACTCTTCGTTGAGAACGGTATAATAAACCGTTTTACCGGAATTATCATGCCCGAACAAACCAACTTTAATTCCTGCCGGCCAGGCCGGTTTCCCATCTCCCTTGCCACCCTTCTTTTTGGGTGCAACCTTGGAGGCTTTCTTAAAAACTTTAAAGATCTTTCCTATTCCCATAATATCTTATTTCAATATTGCGGTCTATTTACTTATCTCTTTCTGAGTTTTAATAGCCCGCTCATTAAAGTTATCAAGTTTATCATTCGCGTAATTATTCCATGTCAGCGGCACATATATCGCCACCAGTATAAAAATAATAATTATCAGGCCATAAAAAACGTAAGCCGGATTGCGCTGGGTAAGCGCCAGGCGGAAAAACCGGAAACTGGAAAACAGCCCCTTGAATTTGCCCCATATCGCGCCGCAGGTTCGTTTGACATTCGCCCAAAAATCGGTTTTGATTAAATATTGCCATTGATTCAAGAAATATTCAAAAGTATTACTTTTGCCGCTTAGCTTATCCAAAGCGCCTACCCGCTGAAGATGGAACTCAAGCGAGTTTCGGTCGGCCAGTAATTCATCACCCAAGGCGAGACGCCGACGCGACAATTCCAGTATTTTTAAAGGATCGGACAAAGCACCGAAAGATTCGGGTGAGAGATCAGCCTGAACACCTTTACCGAAAGCATTCATATATCGGCTGATTTCTTTTAAGAAGAATGAACGCAATTTTGGATTTTCATTGAGACTACCCTCGGCCATCAATAAGGGTATCAGACTCTCCTCAAAAAAGGTGGTATCTCGTTTGGCTGAACGAAGTTCGCGACAGTACAAGTAAGAGCGATTGGATTGTCCATCGATATCGGCTTCAGATTCGAAAAATGTTATCAATACTTGAATAGTAAGCTGGCGCAGATCAGAAGATGTTAACGGAGTCTGTTTAATTTTCTCGAGGAAATACTGATCGACCTCAACCGCTTTATCGCGCTGTTTTTGCAATGCCTGAAAAACGGCATAAATGCCGTTGTAGGTCTGGAAAAACGCTTCCGGTTGGAATTCGGAATACTTTGTTTCGTACACACCGAAATAAGTAAAGAGGTCGTCGATATATGATTCTATACTTAGGCTCATTTTATCAAATCCGTAAGTTTAAACAACATATATAATCAAATCCATTTTGCCAAGTTCGGCAAATTTACGGGCATCACCGGCACCGCGGAAAATCATGGTAATCTGCCGCACCGACGATGATTTTAACATATCGCGTGGATGAAGCGCGACTTTGTTGCCGAAGGTAACCACATCAACCTCGACCGGATCGGTTTCGCCCAATCCGCGAGCATCATTAATTCCCAATCGAACCTGCATATTGCGCCATTCGGCATCCGAAAAGAGTTCTTTAGAAATCAGGGAAACAATATCGGCTATTGGACGCGGCTCTGCTATGTTAATAGACAGATAACTGAGTTCGCCGACCTGTTCCAATTTGGTAGCTCCATAGGCGGCATTTCGGTAAGTTTTACCGGAGTAGGTAAGGGTTTCGGTCGCGACCGCCTGCTCGCCGAGTTCATCCGGTTTGGTCTGGGCCAGGAATCCGAGCATCCCGCGCAGATTATTAAATATATCCTCGATCGAATGAATCTGTCCGCCCAGATTGCGATGGTCGTAATCGGTTAGCAGGAACGCATCAATCGCTGATAGAAATTGATCGATCTCGGTTCCCAGTTCTTTGCCGAAATACTTTTCATTCATGTAATCTTTCAGACCGGGCTGTAAATTCACCAAGCTCGAGACGGTTCGGAACAGTTTCTTGAACTGTATTATCATTTGCAACGGGTGCATGGCATTACGCCCAACGACAAACGCATCGAGATTGGACGCGATATTGTACATCATTAAATGCACCGTATCTTTGAATGCGACCTGAAGTTTGGTCGAGGCTTCCGATAGTGCACCCGAAGCGGTTACCGCCATGTAGGCGCGGGACGAAAGTTTTAATAAACTCTCCATCCGATCACGAAAATCGGTTGATTTCAGCGCCAGACGTTCATCGGCATTAACCGACAGGCAGGGCGGATAGTAGTCATCGGCGTAACCGACTTCATTTCCGCTGATACTTAATTGGGCGACCTGAATGAACTGTCCTTCGGGAAGATTCGGCGGTTGACCGAGATGTACCGAATAATTACCGACCCGGTACGGTACCCGGGGGACATCTTCGGCCGGATCAGGATCACCGACCAGTTTTTTTCCGGTGTTGTCGGCACCGATATAAACCGGGATGGTTGTTTCGCTGATTTCGACCTCGGCCCGAACAACATCACCGGTCGATTCGTTAATCTCAATATAGCTTCCATCAGGCGTAATTGCTTGGCAACGAACGACTTCAACACGAAGCCGGTTCCCGCTGACACTATTGTTCAGCGACAGGGCCGGCTTGCCGGAAAACGATTTCCTTACCAGACCGTAATTATCCCCGGAACTTAGCGCATACCAGCGGGACAATTCGACAAAATACTTTTCCTGATCTTTGAGATGAGATTGCGTAATAAGCATCCCATCCTGCCAGTTTACGGAATATAAATCCAGGTCACTCATATTATAGCCTCAAATACAATCGGAAAATTTACAGTTTCGAAACATCAAAGTCAAGTTTATAAAAAAAACACAATATTTCGTCAAAACCGTGCCTCTTAAATAAATGATGAATACCCCAAATAACACAGGTTACTATCACGCCCGACACGGGTTCGTTTCGGTTTGGCCTTTATTTTTATTCTGTATTCCATTTTGCCGGGCATGCAAAAACTTAAAAGCCAATCCAGTTTTTTTCGTTTCGGTTTATCGGGCAAGAGGTCGAAAACCTCATTCGGTTCGACTCCTTTGATGACAACCTCGTAGCAAGAATCACGTTCGATGAACGAGCGACCGATTATAGTTTCGCGCCCCAAACGACCCGATTTTGAGCCTAAACGATATTGAATCGATTCGGGGATATCGTATTCGGCACTGCAACTCTCTATAATTTTGAATTCGTAACCAAAAAAGAATTGTAATATTTTCTCGACCAACACCGGATTACCGGACCAATGGTAAAACGAAGGTAAAATCGCGAAGAGAAAAATAATTTCGCCAATTTTTCTGATATTATTTCCAAAATCGAATCCATATAACGCCAGAACCCTCAGGAGAAATTCTTTTTCGACGATGCCGCCATCGTATTTTAAAATTTGATACCGGGCGTCGGCATCATGGCGAACCACGGCGGCATCAAAGGGGGCCATCAACCGTCGAGAGTTTTCCTCCCAACTTCGGTCGGTAGAGCGAGTCCCGGTCAAGCCAAAGAAAAACTGGTAAGGCATATAATCGACCGGGCTGGGGAAACCGACTTTCAGGGTTACGGTAGTTCGCTCGCCGATTTCGGTCCCCGGTTTGGGTATCTGTTCTCGTATTTCCCCTTTGTAGTTTTCATATTCGCCGTCGGCCAGGATATTAACACGGCGAACGTCGACATTCATCTTGCGGAGGATATTCAGTGCCGTAGTATAATGAAAAGGATGCCGGCGACTGCAAAAATCGGGCATAATGTGAGTTTGTTTGTCCATCACACCTTATTAATTTCGATTCGGAAAAATGTATTGACCGGTGAGCGGGATTTCAAAAAGCTGTTAAGGCGGGTTTTTAATAAAACGACTTCATCGTCGGAATAAAATTCTTTTGCCTGTATGGAAATCTTTACGATTATACATCGCCTGACACCCCGTTCGGAACGTTCGACACCGTTAGAACAATCGGCATCTTTGATACGGGGATCAAAAGTTTTGGCCCAGCTTGAAATTTCATCAAATGTCAAGGCGCGATCACGGTTGCGAAGTCGTGCCGACACCTCGGTAATGATCTGCTGTTCGGTTTTGGCCGGAATGGCCCCGGTCGTGGGGACTATATTTTCCGCGGAAAGAATACCGGGGTGGCTTTCGTACAGCTCGTTTATATCGCCCGCCTCGATACCATTGGCGTCGGTTCCGGAGGTAACCGAGTAATTCAGCGTAATTGAATCGGGTGGGAACTCGATACCGGATGATAAATCGAACCATAGGACTAATTTATTACCACGTTCCTCAAGAGAATAAAAACGCTGTTTCGGATCGTCGGTCGCTTCGTGTTGAGCGACATAGGAGCGCCCATTGGAATCGACAACATTGGTGATTTCCAGAATATTGGAAATATTTTCGGGTAATTCAATCTCGACCAGTCGGTTGCCGCCGGTATGTTTGAACAGGACCAGTTCGTTTTTATTAACTGCGACAAAGCAGTTAAAGTACACTTCGAAACCGGACTGAAGACTGGCCTTATCGCCTCCTTCGGGAAGGTCGATTCTCAGCCAGTAGAAATTTTCGCCTTCATCCGGAGGGATTAAATTGTTTCTTTCAATTAATTGATTAAGCTCTTCACCCGGAGGACCCATCTCCCAGGCGGTGACAAAGTCGTGAGGGAACACAACAAACGAATCTTCAAGCGTCCGGAACAGATTACGACTGCTTCGCAAACCGCCCCAATCGACCGCTTTGTTTTCAACGGCAAATAATTGCTCGATACTGCAGGATAATCCGGGACAGAATCCGGAGTCCGCATTATAACGACCGTCGTTACCGCCGGGATACCAATATCCCCATCGTAATTGCCTTAACGCATCGGGTTTACCTTTTATAAACAAAGATACATTTTCGAAATCGGTCGAAGAACCGGTATAGTCAACGGCCAGATATATATGGGAAGCCGATGTTGGCGCCGATGGAATCGGGGTTCGGGTAATGGAAGATAAATTTTCGTCCGATATCGGGGAAAAATCTATCAGGCTGTTTTCACTGCGGAGGAAAATACGTTTTACGGTTGCCGAGATAAGTCGTTCTTTGCGATGCGGCGAGAAGAAAAATGTCTGGCCGCCGTCGCGTTTTTCTTTATGGAAAAACCGGACATGCTGGTCGATTTCGACGGCCGAATCGGATGGCTGACAGTTCATCACGGTGTACGCCGGGACCGGCCATCGTTTGCTTTCGGGGCATAGCGATTTTATTAAAGAGTTACGGGCGATATCCCAGACCTGATCGACACGACTATCGATTTTTGTCAACTGATTGGCATAAAGCTGTAACAGAATTTTTAAAACGGGATCGAGACGGTCGGGCGATTCGGGTATTTCGGGATTCCAGACCCGCAATTCCCGATGCATCTCGGTAAATATCTCTTCCCTGCTTCTGGATCTATCGGTTTTCATAATTCCTTATATTGCCTATTTTATCCGGTCGTAAAGACTTCCTCAAATTTTTTTTCTTTACCGTCCTCATCGTACTTACCGCTGACCTTAATCACAATACCAAGCGGACGCCCCGATTTGATTTCGACATTTTCCATCGACACCGAAACATGGTGCAGGCGTTTTTCATATTTACTGATGGCATTGCGGACACCGGCGCGAATATCACCCCGGTTGGTTGATTGCATGTCGGAAAATTCCTTCTCCCAGATTTCGCACCCATACCCGGGTTCGAAAGGAATAGAGCCGATGCGTGTACTTAAGATTAATCCGACCGAACAGGCGATCGAGTCGTAAAGGTCCACCTTTTTAAAGTATCCCTTATCCAGGGAAAACGGCAGTGATAAATAATCCATATTCTAATTAAGCTGTATCGGGTTCCCCTTAACGCTGGTCAATCCGCCCTCGGCGTTCAACTGCCCGGTTCCCTTGAGCGTCAGATTTGCACCGGCCTCAATATTAATATTGGCGCTGGCTTTCAAATTGATATCCATCTGGCTTTCAATCGTAATATTATTCGATTCAATGGTTACATCGCCGCCGTCGCTTTTGATGCTGAGAGTGGGGCCGGAAAGCTTCATAACAATTCCATTCTTGCCGCCATCCATTGTAATCCGAATTTCTTCGCTGCCGCCGGTATCATTAAAATAAATCTGATTCCCGCTTTTGGTTTGCATCATCCTGATATTACAATCATTACCGGATGTATCACTCGGTGGTACGGATTCTTTATTATATACGGCACCAAGCGCTATCGGATAATCGGGATCACCGAACTCATACGCAATAATAACCTCATCTCCGATCTCCGGCAAACCGAACCAGCCGCCGTCCGTACTGGCATAAGGAACCATAAACCGCACCCAAACCGTTTCCTCTTCGGCCCAATGGTACCTCACCTTAATACGCCCTAAACCTTCTGGGTCTTCATTTTCGACTACTATGGCCGAATGTAACCCGCTGAACCGGGCCTTTTTCTGCATATCATTTTCCGGCACAAGTGGCCGGTTGAGGGCAACGGTCTGCGGTTTTTCAATCTCATCAAGGACTTTCGCCATCGATCGCTTTTCCGGGTATGATATATCGATCGGACTGCAAACAAAGGTATTGTGATATTTGCCGCTCTCTTCAAAAACATGTTTGACGGCCTTTACCCAGTATGAACCATCGAGTTTATCCATTCCTTTTATTTTAACGCAGTGTCCGATGGATACTTTAGGGACATTCGACTGTCCGTAACATTTGACCATCCCGCCTAAAGCCTGATTGCGTTCGGCCTGTAATTCGGAATCAAGCGATTGGGCATCGGTGGCGTATTTGGATATTTCGGAATAGCCGGAATCTTTGTACACATCTTTTGACGCATCGGGTGAGACTTTCGATAAATTCGAAAGCGATGACTGCGACGGTAATGATGTCGTGTCCTGCGAAAAAGTTTTTTTCTGCTCGTAATTATAAACGGTTGCGGTGTACTCATGGGGGATGGTACCCAATCCCATACGGAAAGAACCAAGCGTTTCGCGCCAGATAAGCTCGTCGATATCGCCGCACTGGGCCTTTTCCAACTTGAATTCTTTTCCGTTATAAAAGGCGAATAATCCCTGTGATTTAGCTACCCGCAAAATATATTCGTAATCGGTTTCACGATACTGGGTATCGAATTTAAACGAACCCGATGTCGATTCAATTGTCCCCAGGGTGACGGGGTACTGCCGCAGCAATGAACCGATTATATCACTGGCGCTCTGGTCGGTGTACTGGGCATTATGTTTGGCCCCATCGAAAGAAATTGTTGGGCTGTGGGCGGTGATGATGGCATCATTCAGGCGATCGACGCTGTTATCAATACGAACTTCGGTGACAACACCGATAAATTCCAGTTCCCGGTTGGCTTCGACATACCCACCGGTCGGCTTGATGTTTACCGAGATGGACTTTCCCAGAAAGGATGTATATGTTTCGGGGTCCTCGAAATCCTGCCCCGAGGCCTCACCGGCCTGGCGAATACTCACACGCAGTTCATGATGATCATCGATGTACTGGTACAGCTCCAGACCGGACACATTATGCTTGATCTGTTTATTATCAATTTTGATCGTGCATTCCGACGGAGTTTCCAAGATATTCATAAGATATTATACATATCTCCATTTAAAATTTGACCGGGCGGCATTACATCCGCCCGGTGGACGCGGAAGTTTTATTCTGTCCAGCGATTATCAATTTCAACCGAACCGATCGACATCGATTTACAGGATATCTCAAGGTATTCGTAGGCCTGATCGGCGGCATTATGTTTTATATGCGGGACATGTTCTTCATAATGGGTGATAAATCCATCTTTCCATTCAAGAACTTTCATTTCGCTGTCGTCTGAGTTCTTGAAATAAACTTTCCCACCGCGAAGATGTTCCTTATCGGAATTAAAAGCCCAGTTGGCGAGTTCGGTGTTCTCATCCGACTCTCTCATAACCCGAATCAATCCGCCGCGAGCGCAGTCCGAGGGTCGCCCGGTTTCATCGCTGGCGCAATTAGTCTCGTACGAAACTTCCTGAACATTCTTGTAGGTTACGCCGTCAACCTCAAGTGCTGGTCTTCTTGCCATGACAATTCTCCTTCAATTGCTTCAATGATTTAATTGTTTAAATTTCTATTCTCTCTAATAGAAAAATCAAATTAATCGGCTTTCGCCTTTCTCCTTTAATCCTCCGGTTTATTTATCCTTGACATTAGTCTGGTCGTCTTCATTCCATGCGGAAAATTCAATATTAAATGTTCGCGCCGGGTATTTGGGATTCAGCGCCACTTTAATATCAACTTCCTGCCGTTTACGCATTTCTTCATCGGCAAAAATCTGTACGTCATAATCCTGAAGGATATTATCCCCGCCTGAAATCGCCTTCATGAATTTACCGATATCACCGCGCAGGGTGTCGATAAATTTCTGATCAATCACCGAGAAGGTCTGCTTGTTGAGGTAATTCCGTAACGTCTTATAAACATAGTCATACGTGCGGCGGATGGAATAAACGTTAAAGGTCTCTTTCTGGAACAAAGTCGAGGCACCCATCGCCACCGCGGTACCTTCGAAACTGACCATTGAATTGACACCCTTTTCGTTAATCTTACTCGCATCCGGCTGGTTGGCACGGAAACGAAGATACTTGGCGTCATTGATTTTGCCGTATTTAAATCCGGCTGACGGCTGCTGCATGCCAACGGCCAGGTCGCCCTGGTACATCTTACCGGCAACCGATGCCGACGGCGGTGTCCACATATCGTCATCTTCGTACTCATTGGCATTGCGGGCCATGATGTAGTTGGCAAAAACCGAAACGTACTGCTTGTAATCATCGATACCGGGAAGATTGGCATAGTTGGGATCTTCCAGCATATCCATGACTTCCTCGAATTTCTCGAAATTCGGCAGGTCGGTCATGATATGCACCTTGTTCGGCAATCCGAGTTGTCGCGCCATTGTATCGATATTTTCGACACTTCCGGCATAACCGGGAACGACACACATCGAGAAACATTCCTTGATTGACCACTCGCGATACAGGTCGGCGACCGCTTTCGAAATCTGTTCAAATTTCTCGCGGTCATCGGGATCGGTCAGTTCATCGATACTGACATTGCCGAAATAGGCATTAACTTTCTCGTCCGGCTCAGCCTGAGCATTGGCAAAGAAATTAGCAATGGCCCGATAGGTCGTTTCGAGATCACGACTGGCTTTATGAACCTTCTTCATGTTTTTGCCAAGATTGTCTTCAAGCTTGGTCGCTTTCTCGTTTAAGTTTTTGCGAATCTCATCGAGGTTGTCATCTGATGACAGCGAATTAACCCAAATTTTTAATCTTTCGGCCAGCAGTTTACGCTGGGTGGCAAATTCCTTTTTGGTCAGAAATTCTTTTCGCTGAAAATCTTTTTTCGGATCCAGCCATTCGACACCACGAACCAAATCGCCATCTTTGGTTTTAAACGACGGGAGCAATTTGGCCAGTTTGCCGAAATCGCCGAAAGAATCGCTCAAAATCGAGGCGAATTCATCATCGGATACTTTTTCTAAAACAACCTCTTCAGCAGCGGCCGCTGGTTTGGCTTCGGCTTCCTGCTGCGGTTGCGGAGTTTTTTCTTCTTCACCCATTTATATCACCTCTTTTCTATTCCGTCAGAAGGTCAATGTAATACATGGCCGCCTTCATAAGCGCTTCTTTCTTTTCCTTGTCGCTTAAGGTCTTTTTTAAGGCGTTGTTTTTCTTCAACTGCTTGTCCAGATCGTCCATCATCTCTTTACTGTAGTACGTTTTCTGAAGGAATTCGTTCTGTTCAATCAGTTCCTTGGACGTAAAATCCTTCATCCCCTTGATAGTAAAATCGGCGTTGACCGGTTCACCTTCGGCTGATTCCATTTCGGCCGAAAAAGAGGGGCGGAATTTTTCAAAGACTTCCTTTAGATTGGTGCACTTGGTCGGAGAGACGTCGGCATCCTCATCGTTGTTCAGTTTAGCCAGATAGAGCAATTTGTTCGACGGCAAAAGTTCAACCGGGATGGAATCATCCTTTTTTATCCGCTCGGTTGCACCTAACATAAATTTTGCCATTTACACCTCCATCATATTTATGATTTAGATTCTTCAATTACAGTAAATACATACTCATTATCTTTTACGTCAATCGAGATATTATCGCCCGGAGAAACTTTGCCGGTAATAATATCAACCGAGAGACGATTAATAATATCACGTTCAATCGTCCGCTGAATAGGTCGCGCACCCAACTCGATAGTGTATCCGTCGGTGGCAAGTTTTTTCTGCGCTTCGGGACTGAGGACGGCGTCGATATCCTGGTCTTTCAGCAAAACATTCAGTGCCTTAAATTCGAGACCGGCGATTTTTTCGACATGATCCTGTGTGAATGTATGGTAAATGATAATATCATTAAGTCGGTTTAAGAATTCGGGGCGGAACTTGGTAAACAGGAACTCGCGAACCTCATCCATATTGACCTCGCGTCCCTCACGATCGGCTTCGAGGATTTTGTCGGCGGCGTAGTTTGATGTCAGGACCACCATCGTATTGGAAAAATCAACGGTACGTCCCTGACCATCCGTCAAACGGCCGTCATCAAGAAGCTGAAGCAGAACATTAAAAACATCCGGATGCGCCTTTTCGACTTCATCGAGAAGAACAATCGAGAAAGGTTTACGACGAACCGCTTCGGTTAATAAGCCGCCTTCTTCGTAACCGACATATCCCGGAGGAGCACCTATCATTTTGGCGACCGAATGCGATTCCATAAATTCCGACATATCAAGACGAACCATCGCGTTTTTGTCATCAAACAAAAATTCGGCCAGAAGTTTGGGAAGATAGGTTTTGCCGGTACCTGTTGGTCCGAGGAACAAAAAAGAACCGACCGGGCGATTCGGCATTTTAAGACCGGCGCGCGATTTACGAATCGCATTGGCGATAGCCTTGATAGCATTTTCCTGTCCGATAATTTTGCCGGAAAGGAATGACTCCATATTAATAAGACGGTCTTTTTCGGCAGTCATCATTTTTGATAACGGAATGCCGGTACGTCGAGCAACCACGGCGGCAATATCGGCATCTTCGATTTTCGGTTCGAGTGTTTCTACGATTTTACTGAGGGCTTCGATTTTGCCAAGTTTATCTTCAAAATCGCTTTTAATCAGATCAAGATTAATTTTATCTCTCATGATTAACCCTCCTGCCCGACTTCAAGGCGATGCCCCCAGTATCCATGGAGAATATCAAAATCCCTTGAAAATTTATCATAAGCATCACGAAGTTTTTCGAATTCGGCCGCATCCTTTTTGGGATCTTTCCCCTCGCAGGTTTTAATCAGGTCCTTAATGCCCTGAACCTGTGAAGATACGGTTTCGATTCTATCTTTTGCAAGTTCTTTTTTAACGCCAAATTCCGAGGCGGCCTCATCGATAATATCGATAGCGACATCGGGGAGATTACGTTCGGAAAGATATCTCTGTGCGAATTTAACCGAGGCGGTAACTGCTTCGGGTGTGTATTCGATTTTATGATGTTCCTGATATTTATTGAGAATACCATTCAGAATCAGAACGGTTTCATCGTACGTCGGCTCCTCGACTTTGACTCTTTCGAAACGACGATCGAGAGCCTTGTCTTTTTCCAAATACTTGGTGTATTCTTCGTCGGTCGTAGCACCGATTAAGCGCAGATGCCCGCGCGCCAGCGCCGGTTTGATAAGATTGGCGGCGTCCATACCGGCACCACCGCTTCCGGCTCCGGCAATGGTGTGAATCTCGTCAATAAATAAAACGATTTTGCCCCCCGACTTGACGACTTCACTCACCAGAGCCTTGAAACGTTCTTCAAATTCACCTTTGTATTTTGCCCCGGCGACAAGGCCACCCATGTCAACTTCCATTACTTTAACATCATGAAGCGCTTCGGGGACCTTTTTATCTATAACGGCCTGCGCGAAACCTTCGACGATAGCCGATTTTCCGACACCGGCACCGCCGACCAGCACCGGACTGTTTTTACGGCGACGAAGCAAAATCTGGATAACCTGCTGGACCTCTTTGTCGCGACCGATCATCGGATCAAACTCACCGGCGGCGGCCTGATTGGTCATATCGGTTGTATAACGAAGGGTTCCGGCAACTTCTTTTTTACTTTTTGTCGGCGCCGGTTTACCGTCTTCGGTGGTAGTCGTGGTGGTAGCGATTTCCTCGACCGCTTTGCTTTCGGCGATTGCTTTATATATATCCTCGCGCTCGATACCGATTTTTTCCCGGACGTAAGGAGACAAACCGGAGCGTGGGTTGAATATCGCCAGAAGAACATGTTCCGGTTCGACCAGTGTATCAACAAGTTTGTTTTTTTCCTCGAGTGCTTGTGTCAGAACGTTCTGTACCGAGGGTGAAATGGTCAGGTTTTCTCGCGATGTGGCGCGGCTTGATTGTTCTTTCAGGTGTATTTCCAAAATCGATTCGACAAAGGAGGGGGTTTTGCCGAGTTGATTCAGAATCGATTCGACTTCGGTGGCTTCCTGCCGTACCAGGGCCATCAGCAGATGTTCGACTTCGATTTCGGGGTGTTTGAAGGCGGCCGCCACCTCTTTTGCGTTTTTTATCGCCGAACGAGAATCGGACGAATAATTGGCTATATCCATAAATTAATTGTCACTCCATAACTATATGATAAATATTGACTTCATCTCTCCTAACAGGTAATCGTCATTTAAATAACAACCTTAAAATATAGATTTTAATCTATAAAAAAGTCAAGCGGTTTATCCCTCAATTGCTTTCCCTTTCGCTACTACCAATTTATTCGGCCACAACAAGTTCCTGTTTAATATATTTTTACGAAATGGTATCATTTTATCTCTATGACCCACCGGGCATTCGTCCCCATTCATCAGAATCGAAGCTGTAATCGCGCCATCGATTTATTATCAAGTCATCATGTTCTACAAGCTGTTCCAGATGAAAAGCGCGGCCACCATGAGGAACGGTAAACTCGTCGTGTCCGAAAGGAAGACATTGAACATAAGCTTCGCCGGTTGTCGCGCTGTTCTGGATACCGAGATTCAACTGGATTGTATGTTCACCACCTTCGGTAACAACCCGTACATTGGCTCCTCTGACATAACGGGTTCTTCCCTGTATGACGGTGACATTTCTCCGGTGTTGCCGGTCTCTCGATGGGAATCTGATATTTAATGAGAAACTTCCCTGCGTCCTGCTGCTGTTGGCAAAATGTCCGCGAACAACAAAAATAGCCGAGTCGGGTAAGGTTTTCATGTCTATTTCTATAGCAAGGACATGGACGATATTATCATAATGATGCCTGACATCGTATTTATATAATAAATTTATCAATGAACCAAGCATCCGATCGACACCATTGTCATCATCGGTCCAGCGATTAAAAGGTGTCACTGCCCAATCGGGCTGACCGGTCGAACCGCGCGGATCGGTTCCCCAAATGCTGTACTGGATAAACAATTCGAGATCGGAGTCGGTACCAAGCATAACAATAATAGCACCGACCGCACCCACAATAGCCACCACCGCTCCGACCGGTCCGCCCAGAGTGGTACCGGTCGCAACCAGATAACCGATTTCGGTCAGTCCGGCGGCAACGGCAAGGCCATGCCCGAAAGCGGCATCGTAATCATCGACACCGATACGGGTGACAAAGTCGGAGGTATGACTGACAACATCAATCATATTTTTAATGGCGCAGGCTTTAACCGCCACGCCCGCAGCACCGCGTCGGTTGGCCAGATCGCTTAACGAATCGAGAGCGGCGGTAAATGTTGAGGTGGAAATTTCGCCATCGAAGACACCTTTTAAACGACCAAGACGATTGGCCCAACTAAAGGTCGAATTAACTTTGCGCATCCCGCGAATAACGGCCCCGGTACGCCGCATCCCGGCCGGCAATTGATTGAGAGCGCTGCGATCCTGCCCGAGCAGTTCATTAAATCGTTGCCAGTTGATTCGTCCGGCGGTTTGTTCGTTGATGAGATAGTATGCCCGCGACTCGGCAACACCCAACACCAGTTTGAGATAATCCTGGGTTCGAAGCACACGATTCCAGGCCGTAACAGTGGCTCTTTCGCTGGCGGTGCCGCGCTGTCGCGATACTTTAAAGAATGTAGCCCAGGCGGAGCGGTCGCCCGGTGTATCGGCGGCATCGTTAAAAAGATATGTCAACAAAATATGCTCCCCGGCAATTTCGGCCAGAGGCGCTATTATTCTTAACCAGGCGGCGCCATCGGGATGGGTGTTACTTTCGGTATGTTCCATCAAACCTTGTTCGAGATTAGTCAGAATATCATGCTTGAAGAAGTTGTACATGTTGTCGATAAAATTGGCTTTACGATGTCCGTAATTTCCGAATCGATTAAAGGCACTGTTGAGACGGCTCCGATTGGCATCATTCTGGAGACTGCTTTCGTTATCCACCAACTGCTTGCACATACAGGCGAGAATACCGCGCTTACGCAGTCGTTGTTCGAATCGACTCAGACGACCAAATCGTTCGCGAGCATCGACCACCCGCATAAGATGCGAATGGTAGGCGATTACCCCAACCGAGTGTTCGACAAGATGTGCCGGATCGAACACATAAGTATCATAATCGTAGCTTGAGACACCACCGGCCGGCGAGGTCACTTCGAGGCGGATAAAATCACGCGCGTTATTAAAGAAGCTGCCGGTAAAAAGATTGGCGGCGGTATCCGGTTGAATCTGCACCGGTAAAGCAATCGCATAGGTGTTACGAATATGAGAGCGATTGAGCGTGAAATAACCATCGGCAGAAAAAGCGCGGACAGGTTGAATGGAACCTGAACTCGGCCAGGCGAATTCGGTGGCATCCCAATCGTTGGCATCACGATAGTCTATCTCATAAATTTTTTCTCTGCCGGAAACGTCGACATAAAGATATACCCATCGGCCGGTCGCGGACGATTCATAGGCGCGGTACTGCGACGGGATACTGCGGCGGTTCTGAACGTTAAATAGCAAATTAAGATTGCCGGGAGAATTCTGATCGACATAAAAGAAATCATCATTGCGGGCGTTGAACAGACCGCTTAAAAAAGATAAGAAACCATCCTCCAGATTGGCGCCGAGATTTTCATAGACCACATAATTATAGCGACGAAAATGAAGCCGGGCCTGATTGCGCAGACGCGTCGAACGTGACGCCCCGGAACCAACAACGACTCCGCCACCGGAATCAACTTCACTTCGACACATATTATTCGTCGCCTTCCATAATTTTTAATCTGCTATATTTATACATCCGTTATTATCCAACTCCATTTACATACGAGGAGTCTGACTGTCGGTTCCGCCTCCGCTATCTTCCTGCGTCCCGGTTCCGTCGGTCTGTGTTCCGCTGCCTCCTACGCTATCCTCCTGAGTTCCGGAACTTTCTGTTTGGGTTCCTTCGCCACCGACGTTATCTTCCTGAGTCCATGAACTGTCGGTTTCCGATTGAGAATCATCGCCGAACTCATCATCGAAATTATCGTCGGTTTCTTCCTCTTCGCCTTCTTCCTCGCTTTGTGTTTCGGTAGAGACCTCCCCCTCATCGGCGCTGAGGACATCGTCATCGGGATCATCGGACTGCGTAACTTCCTTTTCTTCCACCTCGGTACATACATCTTTATAAGTAATTTTAAAATCCCCCGGCGGAACATTTTCGAATCGGGTTTTGCCGAGTTCGTCAAGTTTGCCCGATTGGGTCGTACCATCGGGATAAACCGCTTCGTATTCGACTTCCGGTATCGGATCGTTGTTGTCGTCAACCAATTCGACTTCTATCCAGTCTTTAAAATTCAGTATTCCCGATTCCTGTTCTTTACCCAATTCCTGCGCACCGATAGTGATAGTAAAAAAGTATTCGGGAGGATTGTAACTGCCGCCGTATTTATCCATTTCCTCCTGAGTTGGAATGTCGTCGGTGTCTTCGTGGTACTCATATTCCCACTGAACCTCGATTTTTGTATTTTCGACTACCGCCGGAAAATCGGTGATGACATCATGAATATTGTCGCTGTCATACTCATAGATAGTAATTGTCGCTTCGGTACCATCGGACGCACCTTCGATATCGGCGGATAAAGTAAGGACATCACCGCGTCGCGCCTCATCGGTGCTCCATTTCATATTGGTTGCTTCAATTGGCGGCCCGGCCGGAATATGATTCGATTCTCCATCAAGGCTGTTGTCGGGCAGACTTACCTTAAAAAAGATATAATCGCCATTTTCGATATCTTCGGGGATTTCCAGCTCACCTATAAATTTATTATTTTTTATAGTACTGCTGACTTTGCCGAGTTTCTTTCCGTTTTCGCTTTTACCTTCGATTTTAATTTTAGCTCCGTTACCAACAAACGAAGTTACCACTTCAAGCGGAACAGTCTGGCCGCCGTACGCCGCCCCAACACGCCAGGCGGCATAAATCAATTCAGAGTCGAGCTTAACTTCGTGCTCGGTATCGGTCCCTTTGGAAAACATCTGATCCGACATTATTACTCTTCTTCTTCCTCATCCTCGCGATTAAATGAATCGATTATCTGATCCACCTGCAAACCGATGGTTTTAATCGTCTTTTTGGAAAAATTGCATGAGAATGTATAACCGATGTCATCCAACAATAAGTACACCACTTTTTGAAAAATGATTTTATCATCGGTCGGTATCCACTTATAGACGAATTCATGGACAACTCGGCCGCTTGGCAGTTCTTTCGATTCATCTTTGAGAACAGTAATCGACGACATGTTTTCCCTGATAACCTCGGTACGCTGACCGGCGAATTCGGAAACATTGGTTGTCTCGATATCGTCATCAACAACGAGACTAAGAATATGCTGGACACCACTGTCGTCGGGGCCCATGTAAGTATATATCGTTTTATTATCCCAGCCATCGGGCAGGTCGAGGTTAATATTATGAACCGCTTTACTCATAAGTACTTCCCTTTCACCTGCAGGTTCTAATCAATCGTTTCGAAACAATAAAGATTTCTGTTGCCGGCGACATACAGTCGGCCGGATTTATCAACAGCGACCGGTGTCTCGAACGTTTCATCGGTTTTACAAAACATATCTTCATACTGCTTGACACCATCGGAATTCAGAATAGTCAGGAAATTACCGTTCAGGACTATTATATAATCGTTTTTCGTCACGGTCAGCCAGGTTTCAGCGGATGATTTAAGAATATATTGCCATAACAGTTCGCCGTCTTTGTGGCAATTCACCATCCGGTTGTCTATCACATAGACCTCGCCGCTGCCGCCGCAGACCGGCGGTTGATTTATAGATGGATTGTTCAACTCAACCGACCAGAGTTCTTCGCCGGTCGGAGAAAATCCTTTTAGGAATCTATGCGATTTTTCTTCGGCGTTTTCATCTTCCTCATCGCCGATGATTTCTATATTTTCACCAAATATAATGAGATTATCGTTAATATCCAGCGAAGCGACAATGGCATTTTCCAAATCGATTTTATACGGTTCGGTTCGTTCGCCGCTTTGTGCATTAATGGAAATAACTTCATCACCCTGAATGATAACGATCCGGCTTCCATCTTTGGAAAGAGCGGCATGGTCGAGAACACCTTCGCCCTCATATATCCAATCGAAACTGTCATCCTCCAGATTCGACAAACAGGCGCGAAATGTCATCGGTTTACGATGCGGTCCGCCGGTGAACTGGACGACACTCAATATTTGTTCGAGACTCGGCTTAAAAAGAAGCGCGTAGGAGTATTCATCCAGATGTGAAATCGAACCATGATCTCTTAAAATCTCACGATTGTAATCCTGGTATTTTAATAGTAACGACTCGCGCACAAACGCCATCGCATTACGACCGAATACAACCGGGGCAGCAGTACTGATACCTTCTTTATATTTATAGGCGCCACTGGCATCATAAACCAGCATCTCCGCATTGGAACTGACACCGATAGAGTTTTCCCGGATTTGAATTGAATATGGCGCCAAAATAATATTCGGATCGGTCTCAGCATAATTTTTCGCCCAGAGGAATTTCCATCGTGGTTTGATATCGACCGTCACCAGAGAATTTCGCTGGAAGTTGGCGAATCTTAACGGATAAGCGACACCATCTATTGAGAACATCATAGAATTATCCCCGGTAATATTTTCATTTTTTGCATCCTCGCCCTGACCGGTACATGCCACCAAAGCGATAAAGCATATTCCGCAAATTATTATAAAATATTTCATAATACATCTCAAAAACCATTTATAAAAATCTACACGGCGTCTTTGACCGTAAAAGTAGCATCGCCCAACTGAGTTCGTATCCAATCTCTAATAAATTTCAAATCCTCTTTTTTAATTGTCGCTCCGGCGACGGCCGGGGCGGGAATATTGGCGGCGGCTTTACGTTTGGGATCACGGCCCAGAATATAATTGGCCAGCCAGCGTTTATAAATTTTATTACCGACTTTCAGATTAGTGGTCGAGGTTGCCCGAGATTCAATTTTATCGGTGTCATTGTATGCAACTTCAATGACATAATGAGCCTTTGTTCTCAGACTATGAGTAGCAGATTTACCGGTACAATCGACAATAACCGGGAAAAAATAGACGTATATCCTCCTGAAATCCGAATTGGCATCGGTGCTTTCCAGATAAAATTTCTTGTTGAGATCGGTAATCTCTTTTTTAAGATTCTTAAGCCAGTCCTTTTTTTTCGGCGCCACCGGGGGCGGATTGGGCGGGCCCTTATAGTTCCATCTCCTGCGCTTCGTCACATCGGGATCGGAAGCTTTATAGTTTTTAAAATCGAGACCAACTTTAATATAAACCGAGACTAAACCATCAAAGGCCCAGGCCGGAGTATTACCTCCGATTTTAATCTGTCGAGCCATTTCGTCCTCACCGAGTTTATACAAGGCCAGCGTGACTTTAGCCTTACCATCGATGGCCGGTTTTTCCGGGACGCCCGGTTTCGGGGGCGTCGCGTGCGGATTTGGAGGTATCGCCGGTACTCGGGGGGCCCCACCAACGTATGGTCCCAGGACACCGCTCTTGTGCGGCGATAAGATATTGCGATAGTCTATCGCGGGTGTTGTACCTACCGCCGCTGTCTTTTTTAAATAATAGTTAAGAGATTTAACCGGGGTGCCATATCTGAGGACAATTTTATATTTGGCCCCTTCAAACAGGTCTTTAAGTTCGTTGGTATCCCCGGTGGCCACATTAAGGCGGTTAACATGAAGCCAGATGTGTTTCATACGCGGCGCCATTGTTTCATTCATGACTGAATCAAAAATCGGCGGTGCCGCGACGGAAAAACTGTATGGCATACCCAGGTAATATTGTGAATAGTGTCCGTCGGTGGTATTACGGGAAGTGGAAACGATATCACCGTCATCGTACGAATAATCATCATCAAGTCCCATCGCGTGACCGATTTCGTGAGCGACGACAAGTGTTTTATAGCCTTTACCATCGAGATCATTGTACGTTGAAGCAGTGTAGCAATTCCGGGGTTGATAATCAAGTTTGTACATTTTTGACGTATTGGGTCCCATTGAACCATCATTGGCTGAATTCGTTATACTCACCCTGCATTTCGGCTTACCGCCCAATCTGTTAAGTTTGGCTTCAAAAAAGAAAACCGGCTTGATTTGTACCTTACCTTTATTACCGGTTCCCAATGTTTGAGGCTCCAGCAAATAACCTTTCCCCTGCCAGCGATTTACAGAATTTAAGAGCCCATCCTGATAATATTTCTTCAATTCGGCCGCATTTACTCCGGCCTTTCTGATGAAATGACCATTCCAATAAACCAGAAGAAAAGAACGCACTTTAACAGCGTGTGGATTACCAACCGAGGTAATAGAACATCCATTGTGAATATAGTGCAATTCGAAATTACCGACACCGGAGGCATGATACAAGACACTATCGGTATAATACACTTTCATACGACAATGATTGGCGGGATCCTTTTCGGCCGCCGCTCGACAACCCTTTACTTCTTTCCGGGCAGAAAATGGATTAAAAGTATTGGCTTTCTGCCCGACCCGTTGATCAAAAACAGAATAAACTTTATTACAAAAAACGACAGCACGAGTATTGTAGGGAACATCGGTTATTAAATTTCTTTTATTGCCTTCAAAATTGATTTTGCTGTTGTAAGGCGCCTTGGCATCTATCGGTTTATATAATTTGAGTTCCTCGCCATCGATATGAAGTAGTGAAATTTGAGATTTATTGGATAGAGCTACATATGCTTCGGAATATGTTTTTGTCCCGGAATTATATGTAAACTTTTTATCCCTTAGTCTCTGCCGGCCATTATTATATATCAGAACTATATCATCAAGAGAAAATATCAGCGGTTTATCAACCGTTGTCGTTTTCTTTCGGGGCGGATACGGTTTGAGTTTCAGCCTGTCTTTTAAGACCTTTTCAAAACGCTCAGCTTTATCGGAGCCATCGTTGTAATGTGTCCAGTAATTTTGCGACGACCACTCTTTGGGGAGATCATAATACTTCATCCGGTCGGGAAGTTTCTCCGGTTCGAGAAGTTTTTTTATGTCGTCATCTTTTTCTTCCTTGATACCCGGAGTGCTGGTATTATCTTTGGTATATATCCATTTCGACTTGGCCGGTGTCCCGGTCACTTTAGTATCGAATTCGAAATGAATATTCTTGCGACTATAATCATCATGTACCTTTACGGTATAGACACCATCATTAAACTGCGTAATCGCCTTTATTTCCGTTTTTGTATTCTTATTTCCCGGAGTTCTATAATGATATGCCTTTACTTCGAGGCCGCCGGGGACATTTAAAACTTTTGGTTTGTTGCTGTCCAGAATTATCCGGTTATAATATTTGAACTGCAGATGATAGGCGATCGCTTCCAGCTCTTTGGTCGGATCAAGATAGTTGGCCAGAAAATAGTTTTTACGCCAGAGCGGACAATTGGCCGCTACGTGACGGTTGGCCGATTTCGGAGGACAGGGATTATTACAACCCTTGGGTGTCCAGGGTCCTTCTTTATCGAAATAAAACAAAATATCAACTTTACGCTCTTTGGCATAATGATATTTGTTTTTACCCTTCTCGGTATTGTCACCGAGGGCTTCGAGCGGGAACGATTCACCGCAGGAGACGAATTTTTTTGTGTCTTTGACAAACTTCAGACCGGCGCGCGGTAGTCGGGCCGGATCGGGAAGTTTCGCGGGTGGTCGGCGACGAATTTTCATTGCCCGGCACAACTCTTCCATATACAAATCAAAAACCGCCTCCCAAAGTTTTTTGGGCCATAATTTTTTGGTGTCGGCTTTGACAGTATCGGCCAAGGTCTCGACCATTGTTGGAGTGTGTTTCTTATTCCACCCTTTGACAAATTCTTTTATCGCTTTATGGGTTTTATCATCATCCCACTTGTCATCGATATTAACCGGATTACAGGCCCAGTTTCTTGTTTTATGGAAATAAAACATAATCCGCTGATAATCTTCGATTTTTTGATTGGCGTGTGATATCTCGACCCAGCGGTTTTTTGTACCCTGAAGGAGACAGACAATACTCTCGGCGCGAAGCGCGGCGAGGTCGTAGTGTTTCTGAATATCGCCGGTGTCGGTATGCCCGGCAACGACCATTCTCTTGCGCGAATCGAATTCGAACTGCTTATAAACAGCCGCTAAACCTTTGATACCGGGAATCTTTATCTGCTCGTCGGCACCCGGTTTGGCCGGCATCAAAATAGGGCTGTTTTTATTGAATAAATCTTTATCTAATTCAAGGATATCGACCACAAACCGGTCTAATGAAAAAACATTCTTACTGTGTGTGTATGCCATATATTTTCAGACCTTAATCAACCTTTAAGCGGATTATTCACTGGCATCATAATTGACTTCCACCTTCCCGGGCGGAACATTCTCTACCTTGGCGTAACCATTGTCATCGAGCTTATCTTCCTTAATAACACCATTGGCCATTTTGACCTGGTATTTCGCCTGTTTGACCGGATTGCCTTCCTCATCCTTTAGTTCAAGTTCGATATAATCTTTATAGGTCAGGATTCCGGAGCGAGCATTGACACCATCGGAGGTTACTTTGAAGAAAAACGTCGGTGACGAATACCCGCCTTTTGCTTTTTTATTATCCTGATCGTCGGTTAATTCCTGATTTATTTCCAGCTCCCACTCTTCTTCGATTTTACCATTATCAACTTTCGAGTTAATGGTATGTAATGAATGGTCAGCAAAATTTTTATCTTTGATAAAAATTTCCAGTGTCGCTTTTTCGCCCGATTCGATACCGGTGGTTTCGCATTTTAATTTAACCTTTTCGCCGACAGACGCTTTGTTAGTTGACCATTGGGCATTAACAATTGCCTTGAGGGTAATCTCGTGGTCGCCTTCCTTGACGCCGGTTTTTTTAATTTGTCCATTCAGCGGGCCCTGCGATTTCTCGCCGTCGGGCGCCTTGACATTATATTGTACGCCGGTAATCGGTTTGCCGCCCTTATCAACGAACTTGACATCGAGATAATGGTTCTCCGTCTCCTCCCCTGCCGAAGCGGTCGCTGATTCCTTGCTGCCTCCACCCGCGCCGCCACCACCGCCGGGGGGACCATCTCCGATAAGTACGGTCGCACAGCCGGCGACAATACTTGATGGTGGTCCGGAACAAATCGCGGTATCACCGACACGAGCGGCCGGTTTACCGCCAATCAGAACCGAAGCGCATGTGGCTATAATATTTCCGCCCACATGCGGGGGGGGCGGTGTTCCCGGATTAACCGCCGGACAGGTGTGCATATCACCCATAACCGAAGCGGGCATACCGCCGATAAGAACCATCGGTACTCCGGGGCCGGTTATCGCTCCTCCATGCGCTGTCTGATCACCTACTCTGGCTGCCGGTTGACCCATAAATCGTCTTTATCCTTATTTTTACAATAATTATAAAATATAATAGACTCTTATAATTCATGTCAATAATTTGTTTCTCTATTGGGCAATCGGCTGATAACCTTTTTGGAATAACAGTTTAATATAAATAAAATACCGGTTAAACACAGAATATACCAATTAATATTTTTTTCTCGCCGGAAAGCTTGACAATGTAACGATGTTTGCCAATATTTTTCGGCTGATGGAACTTAGCGGTTTTCAATACGTTTATGAAAGAAAGAGATTAAATAATATAAGGAGGAGTTGATGAGAGATAGTAAATTTCTGACGAAACTGATGATTTTTGCCGTTCTAATGGTCGTATCAACAGCCTGGGCTTTCGATTTCTCGGAAATCGAAAACAAAATTGTCGAATATAAACTCGACAACGGGCTGACTATAATCGTCCTGCCGCGGCATGATGCCCCGGTGGTTTCATTCGTAACGAATGTTAATACCGGTGTAGCTGATGACCCCAAGGGAGCAACCGGTCTGGCTCATATGTTCGAGCATATGGCCTTTAAAGGTACCGAAGAGATCGGCTCGAAAGATTTGAAAAAAGAAATGAATTGGATGGCCGAAGAGGACCGTATTTTTGAGTTAATACTGGATGAGCGTTCCAAGGGTGATTTGGCCGACTCGGCCAAACTGGCCGAATTGGAAGCGGACATGGCGCTAGCGACTGACTCGGCTTTTGCATATTCGGAAACAAATGAATTCGGAAAAATCGCAGATCGTAACGGCGGTGTCGGACTCAACGCGGGAACCAGTTTTGATAATACAGCGTATTATATAAGTTTTCCATCGAATAAACTGGAACTCTGGATGGCAATGGAATCGGATCGGTTTCATAAACCGGTTTTACGTGAACTGTTTAAGGAAAAACAGGTAGTAGCCGAGGAAAGGCGCTATCGGGTAGAATCGATGCCAATCGGTCGTATGGTTAACGAGTATCTGGGACTTGCTTATATTTCTCATCCGTATGGACAACCGCTTATCGGCGAGATGTCGGAAATACAGGATTACAATCGTCCGGTAATGATGGAGCAGTTTAATAAATATTATATTCCGAGGAATATGGCCATCGGTATTGTCGGCGATGTCGATCCCGAGGAAGTTTATAAACTGGCCCAAAAATATTTCGGTCGCCTGGAAGACAAACCGAAACCAAGACCTCAATGGATCGAAGAGCAGGAGTCGTTCGGTATCAGGAAATCGACGATTGTCGAAAAATCGCAGCCGATGGTTATTTTCGGTTATCATGTACCCTCGAGAGTTCATCCGGATTGGGTAGCGCTTAATGCTCTGGCAGGTTACCTCGGTTCGGGACGGACATCGGTGTTTTACAAAGAGCTGGTAAAAGATAAAAAGAGTGCCGTGGCGGTAGAGACTTTTACCGGTTATCCGGGCAGCAAATATCCGTCGCTGTTTTCGGTCCTGTGTGTCCCGTCGAATGAAAGCAGTAATTCCGAAAATGAAACTGCTATATTAGCAGAAATCGATAAGGTTCGCACGGAATTGATACCGGAATCGGAGTTGGAGAAAATTAAGGCTCAGGCCAAAGCCGGGATGATAAACGGTCTGGCTTCCAACACTGGTATGGCATCGAGGTTGACAAGATACCAGCTGTCGCATGGCGATTGGCGCGAATTATTCAATTACCTCGACAAGGTAAATGCCCTGACAACCGACGATATCAAGCGCGTTGCTGAGACATATCTTGATCCCGAAAAAAGATTCGCGGTCTATATCGAGAAACCGGAAGAATAAGAAAGGGTGTGGACAATGTTTAGAAGATTTATTATCTGGGGATTCTTTTTAGTCGGGATTTTATGTCTAATCGTACCAAATAGTTTTGCGACGCGGACAATCGATAAAATTAAATACCCGCCATTGAATGAAATCAATCTTCCGCAGGTCGATACTCTGCGTCTGGATAATGGTATCAAATTGTATTTGCTTGAAGATCATGAACTTCCGATTGTTAATGCACGAGTACGTCTGGCGGCCGGGGGATTTTTAAATACGCCGGACAAGGCGGGGCTGGCCGAAATCTGCGGTACGGTTATGCGAACAGGCGGAACGGCACGGATGACCGGTGATGAAATAGATGAAATGCTGGAAGCGATCGGAGCCTCTGTTGAAGTCGGAATCAACCGAACCGAAGGTTCGGCGCGCATGAATATCCTGTCCGAATATGTTGATACCGGATTGGGAATTTTGGCTGATGTTCTTAGGACGCCGCAGTTTGATCAGGATAAAATCAACCTGGCTAAAACAACCGAACGAACAGCGATTTCGAGTCGAAATGATGAAGCCTTCGGTGTCTGCTCCCGTGAATTTCGGAAAGTAATATACGGTAAAGATGGTCCTTACACGATGCAGACCGAATATGCCACTATCGATGCAATCACTCGCGAAGATTTGATCGACTTCCACAACAAATGGATAACCCCACAGAATCTTATGATTGCGGTCTGGGGTGATTTTAAAACGACCGAGATGATTGCCAAATTGAAAAAATATTTTGGCGATTGGGAACCTGGTGAAACAAAAGTTCCAATGCTTCCTGATATCACGTATGAATTCAAACCGGGTGTGCATTATGTTGAGAAGGATGATCTCACGCAGTCAACGGTTCTGGTCGGACATATCGGGGGCAAGACCGGTGATCCCGATTATTTTGCTTTAACGGTGGCCAATAATGTATTAGGGGGAGCATTCGGCAGCCGGATGTTCAGCGAAGTTCGTTCCAAAAAGGGATTGGCTTATTCAACCGGAGCCAATTTTACCACCCGAATACCTTATCCGGGTATTTATTACAATTATGTTATCACTAAATTAGAGACAACAGTGACGGCGACAAAAGCAGTTCTGGAAGAAATTCGGAGAATGCAGACCGACCCGCCGACCGCAGATGAATTGTCGTCGGCGAAGGAAAGTTACCTGAATTCATTCGCATTTAATTTCGATTCCAAAGGCGAGATTATCAACCGGATGATGAATTACGACTATTTCGATTTCCCGCAGGATTTTCTTATGAAGGTCCGCGAAAATATCCAAAAGGTAACGGCTGAAGATGTTGTTGATGTCGCTAAAAGACGTTTTCACCCCGACGAAATGCATATTGTTATTGTCGGCAAAGTAGATGAATTCGAGGCGCCGTTGAGCGAACTCGGCCCGGTAGATACAGTTGATATCACTATTCCGAGCGGTGAAGTAGCCGAAGATATCGCAATCAATGACGAAACGCTTGCCAAGGGTATGGATTTGTTAAAGAGGGCTGTAAAGGCCTGCGGTGGTGTCGATAATTTTGCAAAAATAAAATCGACCTCGACCAATGCTACCGTAAATCTGGTTACTCCACAGGGTGAATTCGCATTGGAAACCGAAACAATATTCGTATTACCGGACAAAACCAAAGAAATCGTGACCCTTCCGATGGGCCAGATGATTACGGTTAGCACGAGTGAATCGGGCTGGATGCAGCAGGGTAATCAGGTAATCGATTTACCTGCCGACCAACTTAAAGATACCAAAGAAGAGAACTTCCGTAATACGTTGATGCTCTTTAAGGCGGTTAATAATCCCGATTTTCAGGCAGTTTATGTTTCAACCGATGAGATGAACGGGAAAATGGTTGACATGATAAAAATAATGTCAAGCGATGGCGAGATGTCGTTTAAACTTGGCATCGATTCGGAAACCGGAATGCCGGTATGCAAATCGTATTTCGGCGAAACTATGTCCGGACCGGGAAATCTTATGCAGACGTATTCCGATTACCGCGATATCTCCGGAATTAAGATTCCTTTTAAGATTAATATAGATTCGGACGGTAACAAAGTCGCGGATATGGTTATCACCGACTATAAACTGAATCCCGATATTCCTGCGGCCGCTTTCGACAAGCCGTAAGCCGCTTTGGTATAATCAGATAAAGCCGGCAGAGGAGATTACTAAAATCCTTCTGCCGGTTTTCATTTTTGGTCGATTTTCAATTATTTAAGTCTATCATTTCTTTACACAATTTAAAGCCCCCGACGTCATTAATAACGGAATAATAAATATGGGTAAACAGGCTTTTTCGGCTCGTTGCCGGCATGGCCTGCCCGGGGATGGAGGATATTTCGATAACTATATCGGCCAATTAGGCTTAAAGCAAAATAATATATGGAATTTACGCTTGAAGCTGTATTCCATTTATATTAAATTGGTCGTTCAAATAATGGGATAAAAAATTGATAGTGAGGGCAAAATGAAATCTTCTCGAATAATTAGGCTATACATATTGGTTGTTTTGGCTTTGGTTTTATTTACATGTATCTCAGCGTTTGGCCGGGCCGAATTCAGCGATCGGGTAACACCGCAATCGTCGTACAGGACGGCGGCGTCAACATGCCGGGAACAGGTTGAAGTCGGTGTCCATAATGTCGGACGGATCGGATTGACGGTCGTTAATATGGGGCATCTCGGTCGAGGATTTCTTGATAACGCCGGGGCCTCGCTGGAAGGAGATGTACCGTCGTGTACGTATCCGTATCCGGGTCGGAACAGCTACCTGTTTTGTGCCTCATTCTGGATCGGAGCGATCGTTGGTCGGGATACGCTGGTTTCGGTAGGCGCCGACGGCTGGCATTCCCCGATGGAAATGTGGCCGGCGCCGGATCCGGAAGGACAGATGGTTCATCGCTCGATAACCGATCCCAATGATGGCGATGCTATCTCCGAACAGGATATTATAAGTGTATATGTCGATACCGTCACCGATGCGGGCTGTACCGATGATGATGATTTCGATAATCGACCGCATGTCCCTTTAAATATTAGAGTCACTCAGCGCAGTTATGCCTGGAGTTATTCTTATGCCGAGGATTTTGTTTTGTTCGATTACTCTATAGAAAATATCGGGCGCAAAAAACTGAATCAGGTTTATATGGGCGTTTATGTCGATGCTGATGTCGGCAGTTGGGGGGTTCACGATGATGCCGAGGATGACATCTGCGGATTTAGACAGACGACTCCGGCAATCAAAGGGTGTCCCGGTCAGGATTGGCTGGATACCATTAATATTGCGTGGATTTCCGATAATGACGGGAAAAGAAGTGGCGGTGATGTTCCTCCCTGTCCTGACGGTTTGACATTGCCGGCATTAACGGGAACGCGTATTGTCAGGACACCGAATGCGGATACTTTAAAATATTCATTCAACTGGTGGATATCGAATCCAAATCCGAACGAGGACTGGGGGCCGCGAATGCAGCCAACGGTCGAAGAGCCGTGGCGCGATTTTGGAACCGGTGGTTTCGGAACACCTATGGGTGATCGGAACAAATATTATATAATGAGTAATGATGAATTCGATTATGACCAATTGTTTACCGCGCTGGATCATACCGGTGAAGGGTGGCTGCCGCCACCTAATAATGCCGCTATTCTTGCCGACGGTTACGATACTCGATATTTATTGTCATTCGGACCGTTCGACATTCAGCCCGGGGAATTGCTTCCGATTAGTTTTGCCTATGTCGCAGGCGATGAATTCCATCACGATTGCGAAGCATTTGACGAGCTATTCGAACCCAACGATGCGGATAAAACATTTTATAACCAGCTTGATTTCAGTGACTTCGGGAAAAATTCGGTGTGGGCGTCATGGATTTACGATAATCCGGGAGTCGATACCGATGGCGATGATTTTAAAGGGCCCAAAAGGTTTTGTTACCGTGACTCAGTACTTGTGTGTGATACAATTTATCCCGACACGATAAATTGTTACTACGATTATATTAAAGTCGATACAATCTATACGGCCGGTGACGGCATACCCGATTTTCAAGGCGCTTCGCCGCCTCCACCGCCTGAAATGTGGATTATAAATAAAAACGGTGATACATTGAGCTCCAAAGTCACACCGCGTTTAACCGAAACATCCGAAGGTGAACTTCAGGTTCGATGGAATGGCAGAATTTCGGAAACCACCAAAGACCGTTTTAGTGATCGATTCGATTTTGAAGGTTATCGTGTTTATATGTCGCTGGCGCCCGATCCCGATCAATTCTATGTTGTTACTTCTTATGACATTGAAGATTATAATCGCTATACCTGGAACGGTAATGAGTGGGAACTGGTTGATATTCCATTTTCGCTTGATTCCTTAAAGAAGCTTTATGGACAGGATTTTGAACCTCTTGATTATGATATAGATAACATTTTCAAATATGTCGATAATGGCGGTCAGGAGTATCTGTATTATTTCAATTCTCAGGATTATAATAATTCCGATTTGAGTAACGAGGAAGGAATTCATAAGGTTTATCCGGATGAGCCGCCGCCGTCAACGACGGATCTGGATTCGGCACGAATATATTACCCCAGCGAATTAACCGAGGACGGATTATTTTTCAAATATTATGAATACGAGTATGTTTTTAAGCATCTTCTTCCGGCACAGCTCTATTTTGTATCGGTAACCGCCTTCGATTACGGGTCGCCGGGCGAATTGGCGTCATTGGAAACCCCGGCGTACCGAAATTATGTGGCCGAATACGCCGCAAATAATAATACGGTCGCTGAACAGAGGGGATTGGAAGTAATCGTATATCCAAATCCCTGGCGTATTGACGGCAATTATCGAGAATTCGGATTTGAGGGACGCAATTATGTGGACGGGCCTAACGAGGGAACGGTTATACTCCAGACTGAGGACGCCGACGAACGGACGCGAGGAATTCATTTTCTTAATCTGCCGCATCGATGCACGATTCGGATTTTCACGATTGATGGCGATCTGGTCAGGGAAATCGAACATGATTATCCTAGAGATTCACCACGAAGTATGCATGAGCGCTGGGATCTTATAACCCGAAATACTCAACCTGCGGTTTCGGGAATATATTATTATTCGGTGGAATCCGAATATGGCAATCAGGTTGGGAAAATCGTTATAATTATGTAGCAAAAAGTTTACAAAATTACAGCCGGAATTGATTTTCCGTATAATTTGCCAAAAATAATTTTGCCGGAAAAGGTTAAAATGAGATAATATTTTCCTTGAACTTTTTCCGCCTATATGCTAAATTTGGTAGCTATAAAAAATTGTTGAAACAAAAGAGGCAGAAATGAAATTATCAAAGTTTGCAAATTATACCATTTACCTGATAATCCTTATCGCCTTGTTCGGTGGATCCGGCCTGCAGGCAAGACACATGTACAAACCGGGGGAAATGCCGGCCACCGTTTACAAAAGTGCGGCTATCGGTGACTGTCCGCCGGTTTATTATGGGGTTCATAATGTCGGACTAATTGGCTTAACTGTAAGTAATATGGGGCACTTTGGTCTCGGATTTCTTGACAACCTGGGTGTCTCTTTAGAGGGCGATGTCCCTTCCTGTACCTATCCATATCCCGGCCAGAACAGTTACCTGTTTTCCGGTTCGTTCTGGATCGGTGCTATCGTTGGACGCGATACGCTTGTATCCGTCGGGGCCGACGGATGGGCCTACACGATAGAAATGTGGCCGGCTCCGGAACCGGAAGGAGATCTTATACAACGGTCATTGTCTAATCCGAATGATGTCGATGCTGTCTCTGAACAGGATTTTATAAGTGTTTATGTTGACACGGTATCAAATGGAGCCTGTACTGTCGCTGATGATGCTTTTGATAATCGTCCGCACAAACCACTTAATATTCGTGTTACACAGCGTAGTTATGCATGGAGTTATGCCTACGCACAAGATTTTGTTTTGTTCGATTATGATATTGAGAACATCGGTCGAAAGACATTGAATCAAGTTTATATGGGTATTTATGTGGACGGTGATGTTGGACGATGGGACGCCTGGGATGATGCTCAAGATGATATCTGTGGATTTCGTCGTTCAATTGAGGCCGTCAGAGGATGTCCCGGTCAGGATTGGCTGGATACAATTAATATCGCCTGGATTGCCGATAATGACGGGAAAAGAAATACCGGAGATGTCCCCGAATGCCCAGATGGTATGACTTTACCGGCTGTAACCGCGACCCGGGTTGTTCGTACCCCTAATGCCGACACGTTAAAATACTCGTTCAACTGGTGGATTTCCAATTCAACCGTTTCCGAGGACTTCGGTCCGCGTATAAAAGATACTATTACCGATCGATTTCGTCAGTTCGTAACCGGTGGTTTGGGGACACCGATGGGTGACCGCGATAAATACTATATCATGAGACATGAGGAATTCGATTACGATCAGTTGTTTACCGCGAAAGACAACACCGGCGACGGCTGGCTTCCACCACCAACATCTGGGAGAGATTTTGCCAACGGTTATGATACACGGTATCTATTGTCATTTGGTCCGTTCGATATCCAGCCCGGAGAAGTACTCCCCATCAGTTTCGCATACGTGGCAGGTGACGAATTCCATTCTGAATGTTCAGCCTTTGAGGAATTGTTTGAAGGAAATGAAACCGATCCGGACAGTACGTTTTATAAACAACTCAGTTTTGAAGACCTTGGGAAAAATTCGGTCTGGGCTTCATGGATTTACGATAATCCCGGAGTGGATACCGATGGTGATGAATTTAGAGGTCCTTACAGATTATGTTACCGAGATTCGGTTCAAATCTGTGATACGATACCACCTGATACTATTACTTGTTACTGGGATTATACAGCGGTCGATACGATTTATACCGCCGGTGATGGTGTTCCTGATTTTCTGGGAGCTTCCCCCCCGCCGGCCCCCGAATTGTGGATAATCAGTGATAATGGTGATACACTCGGTTCAAAAATTATTCCCCAGATAATAAATAACAGCGAAGGTGAACTTCGTGTCCGCTGGAATGGCTTAATGTCGGAAACTACCAAAGACCGTTTTAGTGACCGTTTTGACTTTGAAGGTTACCGGGTTTATTTGGCGCTGTCACCGAATCCGGATCAGTTTACAATGATCAGGTCGTATGATAAGGAAGACTATAATCGATATTCCTGGAATGGAAACGAATGGGAACTGACCGATATTCCGTTTACTTTGGATTCATTGAAAGAATTATATGGCCAGGATTTCGATCCGCTGGATTATGATCAGGATAATTTCTATACCTATACTGATGAGAATAATAATTCAATATTATATTACTTTGCCGCCCAGGATTACAACCAGTCGGATTTGAGCGATCCGGATGGAATCCATAAGGTTTATCCGGATGAGCCGCCGCCGAGTACGAACGATCTGGATTCGGCGCGGTTGTACTATCCTGAGGAATTGACCGAAGACAAGCGCTTTTTCAAATATTACGAATATGAATATGTCCTGGACGGTCTGCTGCCGTCGCAGTTGTATTATATCGGCGTAACGGCCTTCGACTACGGTTCACCGGGTGAATTGGAATCTCTGGAAACACCCGAATACCGTAACTACGTGGCGGAATATGCGGCCAACACCAATACGGTAGTCGAGCAAAAAGGGCTGGATGTTATTGTTTATCCCAATCCATGGCGTATTGACGGCAATTATAAAAATGAAGGCTTCGAAGGACGCGATTATGTTGATGGCTCGAACAAAGGATATGTCGTTTCTCAAGAGGGAGATAACGAAGATCGGACGCGAGCGATCCACTTTCTGAATTTGCCTCACAAATGTACGATTAGAATATTTACGATTGACGGCGATTTGGTTCGCACGATAGAACATGACTTCCCCAAAGATTCTCCGCGAAGCATGCACGATCGCTGGGATATTATTACGCGTAATACACAGGTGGCGGTTTCCGGTATTTATTACTATTCCATCGAATCTGAATACGGCAATCAGGTTGGGAAAATCGTCATTATTATGTAAGAACGTGGCATAACATTATGAGGCCCACCTGCCACCGGCGCCGGGAAAAAAGCGGGCAACCAACATTGCCGAACCGGCCGGTTACGGCGACGATATATTCTGATTTGTGTTTACGGAATTATTATCCGAAAAAGACATTTTTCGGGTATTTGCGGAAATCGGCGGCATGAAATACTTATGGCTTTTAATTCTATTGGTAGTATCCCCGGTTATAGTGTCGGCAATTGGTTTTCCCAAAGATCATCCCAACCTGCCGTCAAGTCTTCCTAAAGCAACCTACAGCGATGAACCGAATGTTGAGATTGCCGTTCATAATATTGGAGAAGTCTGGATGACGGTAACCAACATCGGGCAGTTCGGCCTTGGTTATTTGGGGAGTCAGTCCGATCCGTTGACCGGTTTGGAAGCTCCCTCATGCGAATTCCCGGGCGGTTCCAATATAAATTATTTATATGTCGGGGGTTTCTGGATTGGTGCGATTGTCGGTCGCGACACGTTGGTATCGACCGGCGTTGATGATTATTACAGTGTTGTGGAGTTTTGGCCCGATTCAAGAACAACCATTAAAAGAAGATCGATTCAACCGTCAAGTCCGTTTTATTCGGAGGATGCCAAATCGGAACAAGATATTATCGCGGTCTATACCGACACGCTGACCAACCCGCAGTATGTTCAAACCGATGCAACTGATGGTCGGCCGCATATTCCTCTTAATATCGAAGTGACCCAGGAAAGTTACGCATGGAGTTATGATTATGCGCAGGATTTTGTGCTTTTTAATTATTCAATTAGAAATATCGGCTATAAAGATTTAGAAAAAGTTTATATGGCGGTCTATGTCGATGGCGATGTTCATCATTCGTCGCGGGTCGGCAGTGACGGTTACGGTGAAGATTTATGCGGTTTTTTAACGACCTATCCGGCGCAGAACACGTCCTGCGATTTTCTGGATACGATTAATATCGCCTACATTACGGACAATGAGGGTGATGTTGATGAATCGGGGGAATTTACCGGCAATTCGGCAACCGGGGTAGCCGGAGTCAGGGTTGTCCGCACTCCCTCCACTTCGCTCCGCTATTCATTCAACTGGTGGGCGACCAATTACGATCCGAGCCAGGATTTTGGTCCGCGTCGCACCGGAACGGTCGAGGATCCGTTTCGTGATATGGGTGGGATTCTGGGAACACCGAACGGTGATGCCAACAAATATTATGTGATGCGACATAATGAGTTTGATTACGACCAGCTTTTTACCGGGAAAGATCATTCCTCGGCCGGCTGGCTGCATCGCCCGACCAATGCTTCGGATATAGCCGACGGATTCGATGCCCGCTACTTGTTGTCTTTCGGGCCGTTCGATATTCTACCGGGTGAGGTTTTGCCGGTTTCATTCGCATGGGTATTGGGTGAGGAACTGCATCAGAATCCGGAAGACTTCGAAAAATATTATAATGTCAATGAACCGGAACGGTATTATGAAACCTGGGATTTTTCCGACCTCGCCAAAAATTCGATATGGGCATCATGGGTTTATGACAATCCGGGTTATGATACCGACGGTAATGGCAGTATCGGTGTTTACCGGGTATGTGCCTTCGATTCGGCGCAAGTTTGCGATACCATTGCGCCCGACTCAATTGAATGCCGATGGGTTTACACCAAAGCGGATACGACTTACTACAAGGGCGATGGGACGCCCGATTTTCGCGGGGCGCAGCCTCCTCTTCCGCCGGTTGTAAAAGTATATCCGCGCCTGACGGAAGACAGGCATGGTGAACTGGTGGTCCGCTGGAATGGTATGCAAAGCGAAATGGAAAAAGATGTTTTCAGCGGCATGCGTGATTTCGAAGGGTACCGGGTGATGATGTCACACACCGACAGTAAATCGGATTTCAGCGTTCTGGCTTCTTTTGATAAGGAAGACTACAACCGGTGGATCTGGTCGCATGAAAAGGAACGTTGGGAGCTGCATGACACACCGCTGACTCTCGACTCGCTGCGTAAAATATACGGACCGGAATTCGATCCGACCTATTACGATATGGATCATCCGCTGCAGATATATAACACCGGCGATGCCGATTCGATCTTTTACTTTACGGCCCAAGACTGGAACACCGGTGATTTAACAGATACTCTGGCTATCCATAAAAGATTTCCGGAAGAGCCTTTCCCCTCGACGCTCAATCTTGATTCGGCGCAGTTATATTATCCCGACGAAGTAACCGAGGACGGCGATTTAAAGTATTTCGAATATGAATATGTTTTAAGAGATTTACTTCCGTCGCGGTTGTACTATGTTTCGGTCACTGCCTTCGATTACGGTTCGCCGGGGCACGGATTGACGGCGCTCGAAACCAATCCGACTATCAACTCGGTCAGTGCCTATCCTCAGAATACGGTATCGCTGGTTGAGGAAAAACGCCCGGAAGTCATCGTCTATCCCAATCCGTACCGAATAGATGGTCAGTATCGCGCCTTCGGTTTTGAAGGCACGGGCAGCGATCGGCCGGATGAACGTGTCCGCGCTATCCATTTTACGAACTTGCCGCATAAGTGTACTATTAAGATATATTCGATTGATGGGGACCTGGTAAGGGAATTACATCACGATTGTCCGACTGAAGACCCGACATGTATGCACGAACAGTGGGATTTAATTACGCGCAACACCCAGGCGGTGGTATCCGGAATTTATTACTATGTCGTGGAATCGGAATTCGGCAATCAGATCGGCAAACTGGTAATAATTATGTAGGTGTGAAAGCGAATATGATTATGTATCGACGGATAATGTTAACGATCGGGATCCTGTTGTGTATAGGCATATATTGTTGCGAGGTTGGCCATGCACGAAGCATGATTACCTCGGAAATGGATATAACTAATTATGATGTTGACGATCCGCCGTGCGCTCAAATAGCGGTACATAATATTGGACGGATGCACCTGACGATTTCGAATTATGGGCTTATCGGTCTGCCGAGAGAACTTAGTGCCATTGATCCGGCGACCGGCGAAGCCGCGCCGTCATGGACGTATCCGCCCGGATATGAAATGAACTATCTCGAGGAGGCGCAGTTATGGGTCGGAACGGTTATCGGACGGGATACGATAGTATCAACAGCGCGTGGTTTGTGGTATCGTGAGGATGTGAACGAATGGTGGCCTCTTCCATGTATAGATTCGGGCCAGATTCGATACCGTTCCTCTACGGACAGATGCTCGGAGGATTTCGACAGCTCGGTATCGCAGCAGGATTTTATCGCGGTCTATACGGATACCTTCACCAATGAAGATTTGACCGGATTCGATGATTACACGGGCAAACTTCATCACCCCATAAAAATCGAGGTTAAACAAAAAAGTTACGCATGGTCGTACGCATACGCCGAAGATTTCATCATAATGGATTTCGAAATCGGCAATATCGAGGTTCGGGATTTAGAAGATGTTTATATTGGATTATATATTGATCCCGACTGCGGTAAAACCAACAGTAACTTTTATGGGTATGATGATATCTGCGGTTATCAAAAGACGCTCGCCTCGCAATATATATGGGGGTTAACCGATACACTTGATATTATCTGGGCTTCCGACAACGACGGTGATCCCGATCCGATTTCCGGAGCCTATTTCGGCTATCATTCCCCAACGTCGGCGATAGCGACCAAAGTCCTCCGGTCACCGGGTGACAGGATGTTTGATTTTAACTGGTGGGTTCCCGATTGGAATCCGGAATACGATTGGGGGCCGAGAAAGATTATTGACGGCCAGCCGGTTCGAACCTTCTACGGTAGACTGGGAACACCGCTTGGCGACAACAGTAAATACTATATGATGGCTGCCAAAGAATTCGACTACAACCAGGAGAAAACGTATCTCGATCACTATCAGGACGGCTGGCTGCCGGCACCCGATTTCGCTATGGGTTACAGCGGCGGTTCCGACATCCGCTATTTAATGTCATTCGGCCCTTACGATATGAATGGCGGAGATATTCTGCAGTTGACGATAGCCTTCGTATCCGGGGAACATTTTCAACCCGGAAACGACTTTACAGATTTACAGAACAACGTTTTATGGGCAAAATGGATTTATGATAATCCGGGAGTTGACACCGATGGGGACGGCTACAAAGGTAAATACCATATTTACTGTCTCAACGAATTTATCTCGCGTATAGATACGATAGTGTACGGCCCTGCCGATACCACTTTCGATACCGTTATGTCGTGTCGATGGTCAGATACCCTATGGTATGAAGGCGACGGCGTTCCGGACTTTGTCGGCGCCAAAGCACCTTTGAATCCGGAAGTCAGAATATATCCTGAACTGGATGACAACAACCTGGGAAAAATGACTATACAATGGAATGGATTAAAAACGGAAACCACGCCCGATCAATTCAGTCAGGAAAATGATTTTGAAGGTTATCGCGTTTATATCTCACACTCGGGACAGCAATGCGATTATACAATGCTGACTTCGTATGATTTGGAAAACTACGATAGATATGAATTTCATTCCGGCTACAACAACCAGGGGATATATGTTATTGATTGGAGAATCAATGAGCCGCCGTTCACTCTGGCAGAGTTAAGGGCGATGTATGGCGCCGATTTTGATCCCGATTTGTATTTCGATACCGAAACTCTTTTCGATTACTACGATTCTGACGACAACGTTACGTATAACTATTATTTTGCAAGACACGACTGGAATATATCGGACCTGACTGATACTATGGGTATTCACAAAATTTATCCCGACCAGCGGTATCCCTCGACACTTAATCTCGATACTGCCAATATGTTTTATCCTCATGAAGTGACGGAGGCAGGCGAGTTGAAATATTTCGAGTATGAATATGTCCTGAGGGATTTGCTGCCGTCGGTTCCTTATTATGTATCGGTGACCGCCTTTGATCATGGTGTTCCACAAAACGGACTGGCTCCTATCGAAACCGATCCGGCCGATACGAACATTACCGTTATGGAATACGCCCAGCCATCAAGTAAGATGGTTCGCGAACAAGGCCTGGATGTAGTTGTTTATCCGAATCCGTATAAAATAAATGAGGATTATCGCGAATATTACGAGGGGTGGGAAGAACCATATCGTTCACGTGAAAGGACGCGCGCCCTTCATTTCGCCAACCTGCCCCATAAGTGCACTATCAGAATATTCAGTATCGACGGCGACCTGATTCAAACGATAGAGCATGATATGCCGGAAGGAGACGCGGGCAGTTCGCACAATACCTGGGATTTGATTTCGCGGAACTATATGCCGATTATGTCGGGAATTTATTATTATTCGATTGAATCTCCATACGGCAATCAGGTTGGGAAATTCGTTATTATATTGTAGGAATCAGGTATTACTTCCTTTATAAAGATTAAGTTCGGATGGAATTTGTCTGGTAAACCATCCGAAACCCACAGCTGCAATTATAGCCAGTAACGAAATTGCTCCCCATGAATATATAAAATCAGGTTTCGCGATATCAAGCAAAGTTCCTCCGACGACCGGGCCAAGCGATGATCCGGCCGCCATGGCAAATCCGTAGATACCCATATAACGCCCTGTTTTCCCGGACGGGGCAAGATTGGCGGTGATGGATAAAGCCGGTGGCGAGACGAAATTCTCGGCCGTCGTAATGATTATCATGGCGACAATAAACAGACTAAAAGTCGAAACCATACCAAGGAATAAGTATCCGACAGCATAAATAATCGAACCCAAAACAAGCTGGATGGTCAATCGTAATGAGCGCAGCATTCTTGTGATCGGAAACTGCAATAAAACTACCATCAATCCGTTAATGGTGAACAGAAAACCAAGCTGGCTTTTTGAGATACCTTTAAAATCGACCACGTAAAGAGATAACGGTGTAATTAATTGAGATATTACCAGATAAAGAATCAGTATCAAAACAGCGTGTTTAAAAATCGGTTCCCTGAAATTAAATGACAGTTTTAATTGTGATTTAGAGGGTTCGCCGGATCGACTTTGCCTTTTTATTCCTCGTAAAAATACGGCAATAATGGAACTCGACAGCAGGGTCGTACACCCGGCAAAAACAAACAGGATATCATAAGACCTGGCGGCCAAAAAACCGCCAACCGCAGGGCCTATGGCCCATCCCAGATTGGCTGAAATCCGTATGATAGAATAAGCTTCATTGCGCTGTTCTTTTTCAACAATATCAACCACAGCCGCATTGGCCGCCGGTTGAAAAAGGGCACCGAAAATTGAATTTAATATAATCAATACACCGATACCATAAAAACTCCAGTCATTATATACCGAATAGGCCAGGGCAAAAAATATTATTGTACGTATTAATTGCGCCCAGACTATTTGATGGTAGCGACCGATTCTATCCGACAACTCACCGCCGAAAGCCTGAAAAACGGCTCTGGTGGATGCGGCAATGGTTATAAACAGACCGATTTTTGTCATCGATATACCGAGTTCGGAATGGAAATAAATAGCTAAAAATGGAAAGACAAGTGAAAAACCGATTGCAGAGGAAAGCCACCCTAAGGCAAGAAACCAGAGTCGCCGGTCGAATTTATGGAAATATTTAAAAACAGACGCCATTTGTTATTCCAGTTTACCTTTCAAATAATCTGCAATCGTTTTAAAACCATTTGTATCGTACTTGCCATAACCGTTCTGAGACATTTTTAATAATGTACCATCGGATGCAAGACGTGACAACAAATCGGAAAATCCGGCAGCTTTTTGATTGGTGTAGAGATCAACGGCAACTCCCCGTTTTAACATAAATTCGCGGTTTAAGGGAGAGAATGTACCTATAATCGGAAACAGGATAAACATCGGCAAGCCCAAACCAATCGCCCAGTTGGTTCGTTCGTGAGAAGGCGCCATAAAATAGTCGAGATACTTAAATGTTTTTAAAGTACAATTGTTTTCTTCAATGCGATTCCTATAAGTAATAATTGATATTATATTGGATTCAACAAGATTATTAATATTCTCAAGCTCATTTATGTTATCGATAACTCTTGAGTTGGGCAGTTTTTTGGCTTCCCTTTCGAGTCGCCCGTCTTTTTTGCAGTATATAAAAGCGGCTCCGTCGGATTTACTTAATGAACTGACCGCCGGAATAATTTTCTTGATATGCTGAATCGGCTCTGCTCCCGATGAGAAGAAGCCACCGCATAAAGAATGACCGTTTTTTATTCGCGACAGACGATTCTCGTAATATTCTTTAGATTTCGCGGCCAGCTCAGGCTCGACACATAGACCGGTAACAACAATGTTTTTCTCGGGTAATCCTGCCTTAGTGAATTTGCCCTTAAAACCTTCCAACGGGATAAAAACGGTCCCGGCTTTCTGCACTATGGCTTCATCGGGGATGGCAATCTCACCATGTTGATAGTACACATCGACCGAATCGGAAAGCATCGGTACCAATATCGGATGCGCCACCAGGGTGGGACACTTATCTTTATTGATATATTTTCTTATATCTCGCGCAAGTAATTTTTCAAGCAGTCCGGATTGGTTCGGGTTCCGTCCTTTTCTTATGATATTATACAACTTTCCAATAATACCGCTCTGACTCCCGGCGCGGTATAACCATCGTACAAGACGCCATAACAACTGAGATATTCCATTGGATATTTCAAAAACATCGGTTACACTTATCTCGATCCGATCGACATGTTTTTTTCGGATCGATTCGATTATCCCGTCGAGATAATATGGATGCCCGCGACCGATATTGGTGTACAGGACATTAAGCCGATGTTTTTTATTCATATCGCCTTCATTGTTGTCAGCATATTAAAGAGAGAATATAATTATAAACGATATAAAATACAATATCGGCAGGAAACCTGATTAAGGTTTATATGTTTGTCATTTCGGGCAATTGGAGGGGCGAATTCAATCGCCCCGGCAGTGGTTTGATATCAAACGACTCCGGCCAGTTGATACAATTTGTCAAGCGAAAGAATATTAATCCTCTTTTCCTCGGTCTCAATTATACCATCAAGCGATTCGGCGTTTATATCCGAGCTTGATGCATCAAGCAGTGATAACTGCTCTTTCGGTATCCTGATGATTTCCTCGGCGGAATCAACAATCAAACCGGCCATTCTCTCCCCTGTTTCGGAAATCAACACCCGCTGAGAAGTATCGTAACGAGTTGCCGAGCCGAGTAAAATGTCAGCCAGATGAATAGTCGGAAGGATTCTACCATGGTAATTAATTGACTTACCCTCATCCTTGAATTGCATCGCGGAGTTGTCGCTTGAAGATGGATTAATAATTTCAACAATTCGAGTGGCATCAACACCAAGCCATCGCCCACCGATTTTGACACACAAAAACTGTTCCAGCTTTTTCGATTCCATATTTTCCTTTTCTATTTTAAAGCCTCCCCCTTTTTATAAATATAACTAATTCAACAACTTTATAGCAAGCAAAATCGGCGGTATAATAATATATCAGGGCAACTTGCGATTTATCTGTTTATAACGTATCTTGTGAAAAAGAAGAAAGGATATACTTATGAAAGACAAACGAAATAGTATATTAGCCAAAAGTTTGATTGACTATTCGGTCAAACTTCAACCGGGAAAAATTTTATATCTGGAAATTAAGGGCATACAAACGCTGGAATTGGGTAAAGAGATTATCAAGTATGCCAGCGAAAAAGGCGGAGTGGTATTTTGGTACTACAACGATGAATCGCTGACACGACAGTTTTTGTTATCGGCCGATGAAAAACAGATGCAAATCCTGGCGGATTATCATCTGGATATGATGAAAAAAGCATCGGCGTATATCGGACTGCGCGGTTCCGACAATCCGTTTGACCTGGCCGATATTGACACCAAACAGATGGAACGCTTCCAGAAAATATTCTATAAGCCGGTGCATCTTGAAGAGCGGGTCAAACGCACCAACTGGTGTGTCCTCAGATTTCCCAATAATGCAATGGCGCAACTGGCCGAAACTTCGCAGGAGAAATTCGAGGATTTCTACTACGATGTCTGCTGTCTGGATTATGCCAAAATGTCGAAAGCGATGGATCCGTTGGTTGAGTTGATGGAAAAAACCGACAAGGTGCATATTGTCTCACCGGGAACCGATTTGACTTTCTCGATCAAGGATATCAGTGTCGTGAAGTGTGACGGCGAGCGCAATATCCCCGATGGTGAGGTGTACACCGCTCCCGTTCGGGATTCTATCAACGGTACGATAACATACAATACTCCGTCGCTGCATGAAGGGGTGGTATATAACGATATCAGCTTCACATTCAAAGACGGTAAAATTATCAAAGCGACCGCATCGGCCTTCGAAGATAAAATGAATAAGGTTCTGGATACTGATGAAAACGCGCGTTATGTCGGTGAATTTGCGATTGGTGTCAATCCGTTTGTACTGCACCCGATGAAAGACACGCTTTTTGATGAAAAAATCTGCGGCTCGATACATCTGACACCCGGTTGCTGTTACGATGAAGCACCCAATGGTAATATCTCGGCCATTCATTGGGATTTGGTGCTGATACAAAGAAAAGATTATGGCGGTGGTGAGATATATTTTGATGACAAACTGGTTCGCAAAGATGGTGTCTTCACAGATCCGAAACTGGAAGCAGCTTTCTCGGAAGAAAATCTGAAAGCGTAGCAATACCGAAGTAGTACAAAGCGACTAAACAGATAAAAAAATAAGGGCGAATTTTCGCCCTTATTTTTTATACCACATATCTGCGAATATTAAATGGCTTTCGAACGACGAACCTTGGCGTAACCTTCTTTTATTATCCGAACGACTTCGTCGGGATCATCGGTTAATGAGAAAAATTTCAAGTCGTCTTTGGAGAGTGTACCGACGTTAATCGGGCTGGAAACTATCCAATCAATCAGGCCGCCCCAAAAATCGGAACCGACCAGTACCACCGGGAAGTGGAACACTTTTTCGGTTTGAATCAGGGTTAACATCTCGAAAAGTTCATCGAGGGTGCCAAATCCACCCGGCATGATAATAATCGCCGAAGCATATTTGACAAACATCACTTTACGCGCAAAAAAGTAGCGGAAATGAAGCGATATATCCTGATATCCGTTCGGTTCCTGCTCTTGCGGTATTTCAATATTCAACCCGACCGATTTTGATTTCCCTTCAAAACCGCCGCGATTGGCCGCCTCCATAATACTCGGCCCGCCGCCGGTGATAATGGAAAAACCGGCATCGGATAGTTTGCGGGCAATGTCCCGAGCCAGTTTATAATATTTCGATTTTTTAGGCAGCGCCGAGGAACCAAATATCGACACGGCAGGATGAAGCGATCGGAGGGTATCGAAACCTTCCACGAACTCGGACATTATCCGGAATACCGACCAAAGGTCGCGATCTGTCGATTCCGGTTGTCCCTGACTTGATGAATTCAATTTATGCATCCAATATCACTCCAAAAATTATTATGTTCATTTATAACTATAATACAAATAATCGACCATTATTCATAAAAACATAATGTTTATTCCAGCTCGGTTATTATAACACCGGCTATAATAATTATTCCTCCAATAATAAAATTCTGCCCGATTGTTTCATTCAGCAGAACCACCGCCACAGCTGTAGCGATTATCGGCTGGATGTTTTGAATTACGGCCACGCGCGAGGCGGCCATATATTTTAATACCCAGTACCATAGGAAATAAGCCAATACCGACACGACCAGAGCGAGGTAAAGAACGGATATATAGGCCGATATCGTTAATGTTGATGTATCAAACGACAAAAATCGATATATACCGTACGGCATATACAAAAGCGAACCGTATAACAAAGCCAAACCGGTAACGCGAAAGGCGCCATACTCGACCGCCAATGGTTTGACCATAATCGTCGCGACGGCCCAGGCAAGAACAGCAACTAAGATAAGCAGATCGCCGACTAAATAGTCGCCATCAAATTCAAAATGCCCGTTTGACAAAATAAGATAAACACCAACAGCGGCGATTATTATTCCCAATGTTTGCCTAATAGTCGCTTTTTCTTTCAGGAATATTATCGCCAGGATATAAATGAAAATCGGGATGGTGGCAAACAGCAGACTGGAATGACCGGCAGTGGTTCGTGACTGGCCGACTAAAAAAACGACCTGGTTGAGCGGAATGATAATGATTCCGATTAAAAAAATCTTCAGGTGCACACGCAGCGGGATTACCTTTTTCTTTCTTAACAGAAACAGCACCGGGATATAGACAATCGAAGCCAGTGCGAAACGGAATAATGCATATGTAAACGGCTCGATTTCATTAAGTCCCAGCTTGGCCATCGGGAAAGCCAGGGCGGTCACGATCTGGTGACCGAGAATCACCAGATAAAGATACCAAATCGGTTTCTGCTGTTGTATTGTACTATTCAATGGATAGCGACTTCAATAAAAGCCTGTGATTAATCAATTGTAACGAGCGGCAGGTCACACTTCCGATAAATCGGAAGCAGGACCTGCCACAACATCTAATAACTTTGGTTACACTTGTTCTTTTATATGTCCGTCAAAGCAAACCTTTGGCATAGCCGCCGTCAACCGGGATGGATGTCCCGGTAATATATGCGGCTCTATCCGAGGCTAAAAACGTAATCAATGCGGCCAGTTCGTCAGGTTGACCCAGCCGAGCGGCCGGGACACTCTGGGTCCACCCGGTATAGATATCTTCTATACTTTTATTGTTTGCTTCTGACTGATGTTCGGCCAGACTTGTAAGCCGTTCGGTTTCGGTGTACCCGGGACAAACAGTGTTGATTGTTACTCCATCAGAAGCATATTCATTTGAAATCGATTTGGCAAAACCGGTTACCCCGGCGCGGAGGGTGTTGGAAATAATCAAATTATCAATCGGTTGTTTGACCGCCACCGAAGTGATAAAAATAATCCGTCCCCACTTTTTCTCGACCATACCCGGAAGAACCGCTCGGGATAGATTAATTGCCGAAAGCAATGTTAAATCGACCGAACTTTTCCATGTCTCCTTATCATGCTGGTCGAACAGGCCGGCCGGCGGGCCGCCGCAGTTGGAGACAAGAATATCGGCCGAACCAAGTTCCTTTATTGTCTGCTCGACGATTTTTTCGGCGACACCATCATCGGCAAGATCACCATCGATACAGACCGGCTTAATATGTGTCCGCTTCTCTATCAAAGCGGCCGCTTTTTGAAGGTTCTCCATCGAACGGGAATTGATGGCGATTTTTGCACCTTCTTCGGCCAGCGTTAATGCCGCCGCATAACCAAGTCCGGACGAGGCCCCGGTAATCAGTGCGGTTTTGTTCTGTATTTTCAAATCCATAGTTAAACCTCTACCTTTGACAGTTCTTCAATCAGTGCCAGCGCTGAATAACAACCCCTCTCGAAATCATCAATAGAGAATCGTTCATTGGGCGAATGAGCGTTGTCATCCTGCTGCCCCCATCCGAGAAGCAAAGTATCGATACCAAGGACTTTTTTGAAGGTTCCGATTACCGGAATTGAACCGCCCTCTTTGATATACATCGGCTCAATCCCGAAACCGGTTTTGATTGCTTTTCCGGCCGCCGCCAACCAGGGACCATCAGTGGGAACAACCACGGCGGATGCGCCGCCATGGATATGCACATCACATTCGACATAATCGGGGCAGTTTTTCTTAAAGTACGTTTCGAACTGTTTGATGATATCATCCGGATTCTGGTTCGGCACCAGGCGCATCGTTATTTTAGCCGAGGCCCATGACGGTACGATAGTTTTACCGCCTTCCCCCTGATAGCCGCCGGTGATACCGTTTACATCGAGTGTCGGCCTTGACCATAACTGCTCATAAACCGAATAACCTTTTTCACCGTGCAAACCGCGTGAACCGACACTTTTTAAGAATTTATCTTTATCAAACGGCAACTTTGCGAACTGTTCCCGCTCCCAATCGGTAATCGGAGCAACATCATCATAAAAACCATCGATCAAAATACGGCCACTATCATCATACATCGAAGCAATCATTTTGGCCAGGACATTGACCGGATTAGGCACCGCCCCGCCATAACTACCGGAGTGTAAATCATGATCCGGCCCGGTGACCTTTACCTCGACCGCGGCGATTCCGCGAAGGCCATATGTCACCGCCGGTTTATCTTTACCGAATTGTCCACTATCCGAAACAACCACAATGTCGGCTTTCAGCAGATCGGCGTTATCTTTAACAAAACCGGCAAAAGCCTCGGCCCCCGATTCTTCATCGCCTTCGAATATCATCTTGATATTAATCGGCAATTCTGTTCCGGTTTTGGCGTAGGCTTCCAGCGCCTTTACATGAGTCATCAGCTGGCCTTTATCATCGGTTGCCCCGCGGGCGACTATCCGACCATCCTTAATGACCGGTTCAAACGGGGGCGACTGCCATAAATCGAGCGGCTCCACTGGTTGGACATCATAATGGCCGTAATACAATACGGTCAACTTGTCGGAAGATATTTTCGTGCTGGCAAAAACGGCCGGGTGGGCGGAAGTCGGATATATTTTTGTTTCCAGACCGATCGCCTTAAGGTGATCGGAGAGCCATTCGGCGCACGCCTGGATATCGTTATTATGCTCGCTTCGGGCCGAAATCGATGGGAATTTCAGAAACTCGATAAGTTCATCGAGACGCTGTTTCTTGTTATCATTCAAATATTCTTCGGGTGTCATAACTTTCCTCGCTATATTTATAGTTTCGCGATAAAATATACGATTTTGAAAAAGAAAAAATAATCATTATTAAAAAATACTCATTGATCTGCGAAAAATCAACCGTTCGAAACGATTTACCCCTAAAAATGGTTGCCTTTTTGGGGGAACAAACTATAATTATGGTTTTATAATAATATCGATGGAGATTTAATTATGCGTGTACTGCTTCTGTTGTCGATTTTACTGCTGATGGGCGATGTTGGCGGAATGTCTGCCTGGGCCGCCGCCAAACTGGAATTATCGCCCGAAAAGATTGATTTCGGACGTGTCCCTCAATATACGAAGTATAGTCATAAGGTGGTTCTGAAATCAACCGGGGATATACCGGTAGAAATTCACAAAGTCAATTCATACTGCGATTGTATATTGGTCCCGATCCAGAAGGCAACAATTAAGCCGGGAGACAGCCTGATAATCGAAATCACATTTTCAAGTGGTTCATATTCATCCAACCATGAATGGCGCCCTCATTTCTACTATAACGGTCCAAAGCGGGATATATATTTACGTGTTCTGGCTGATATCGTTATCGATCATCAGAAACTCAAACCGATTCATGTCCACCCTCATAGTGTCGTCGCTTCGCAATACGGCGATTCGACAAAACATGAATTCGAATTTAACATTATCAGCGTTAGTGACGAGCCTGTCCCGCTGGAGTTGATTTATAATGATGATGAGTTTTATGATCTCGATTTTCCGCTTTATGTTCTTCCCTATGACACTGCTGTCGGAAAAATTATCTTAAATGACAAAGGAGTCGAATCGGAATTTGAGAAATCGATAATTTTTGAGTATATCGATGCAAAATCGAAAAAGATACATTATTCGATACCGGTAAGAAGAAGGATATTTATACCAAAAGGAAGCAGGTAGGCTGAAAAGTCAATTAACAACTTGACAGACAGCGTATTTTAATTAGATTTTATTAATACTAATTTGGTTTTATAATGTGACGATATTATTTTTACTTGAGATAAATGGAGGAATAATATGAACTTGATAAAGTTGTTATTGTATCTGCTGGCTGTAACGGTTTTCTTCTGCGGTTTCGCGTTAGCCGAGCCTCAACTTTCGATACCCGAACCATCCTTCGATTTCGGATATGCTCCTCAGAACTCAACGATTAGCCATGTATTCTGGCTTCATTCGACCGGAACCGACAGTCTGAAAATCATAAAAGTGTCGCCTGGCTGAGGATGCACAAAAGCTCCGCTTGACAAACAGGAGCTTGCTGTCGGTGACAGCACAAAACTCGAAATCATTTTCTCGACCAGATCATATCGCGGTCGCCGGGTGAAGAAACCATCTATTAAGACCAATGAAGGAAACGAGATGAAACGAGTGGAAATTATCTCGGATATTTTAACCAATCCGGATTCCACTTACCCTGTTACCATTAAGCCGTACAAGTTCAATATTTCCCAGTTTGGCGAAAAAGAACGTAAGAAAATGAATTTCAAGATTACCAATGTTTCCGAGGAAGATATTGAAATAAGGCTCGTTGATATGCCGGTTGGTATGTTTAAACTGACATTGCCGAGGAAGATAAAATCAGGAAAGACCGAGGAAGGCAAAATCGAGATTGTTGATGAGTACGTCCCTCAGGAATTCAAAAAATCGATTACTATTGAATTGACCGATAAAGCGACAACACGATTTACGATACCGGTTGAGCGGACTATCAGGATTCCGGGTCAGAAGTCCGAAAAAGAACATTCAAAGAAATAGATATTCTAAAAATCTTATATAAAAAAAGCCCGGCAACTTGCCGGGCTTTTTTTATAAGTAATAAATATTTTTTAATCGGTAAGCAAATCGGGAAGAACGTATCCTTCTTTTAATGTTTTGGGGTCATACTCTTTTAAAAACGCATCCCAGTCGGAATCGAAAATCTCACCTTTGGCATTTGAGTGCACCAGTTTATAGTCGCCGTAACCATCTTCATCCAGGAAAACAAAAACAACACCGCCCTGAAGCGAATGATATGACCATAACTCCCAGGCACTTCCCATCGCCGGAGCAAGAGCCTCATCGCGTTCATCCCAGGCATCATACTGCAAAAGGACTCGTCCGCGATCGGAGTTCCATCCGTTCATCTTTCCCCCTTCCGTCGAAAAACGCTCGTTAGCGTACATATACCGATTAAATAAATCATCGAGATATTCATTGGCCTCGGTTGTCCGGTCGGGATCTTTATCCTGGAAGAACTGGTTTATAAAACGGACCTTACCCGAATCATTCAAGGTTTCCAGCATGGCCAGTTGCTGGGGAGCCATCAGATATTTTACCAAATGGCGTTTGGTTTCCAATCCGGCCGTGTCGAATGGATATTTAACCGTCATAACCGGTTCGAATTCGGTGGCGCCAACTCGCGGGAAAACAATAAAACGGGTCGAGGCCGTATCGGCCTGACCGGTTTTTATATCGGTGGCAATCAATTGCAGATTATATCGATTCGGTTCAAATCCGGCAATATTAAGTTTGTTGGTAATAACAGCCGACGAATCCGGTTTTATTCGGTACGATGTACCATAATTGAAATACGATTCCCCTTTGGTAGTGAATATATGATAGTTCAGGCTGAATGAATCTGCAGTCGTTTTGTCATAGTCAAAATTATAAAGTTCGGCATACACATACAGGGTGCTGTCGTTTTCGGAAAAAACACCCATCGGATTGGGAACGATTTCCCGTTCATTTTTAACCAGACGTCCGTTAAAGCGACCATCCATTTGTTCGACTACCCGGATACGATAGGCCAACTCGAGGCTGCTCAGGTTAAGTCTGTCTGTTACCAGCGGATCAATTTCCAAACGATCATACAAAAACGAACCTTCGCTCTTTCCCACGACATCGATTACATTTAACTTTGCGGAATAAACACCGGGCGGAATCATCAATGACAGGCGATCAAAAATACGGACATTACTATCCTGAGCATCAAGCGAATCACGGGCACCGATATATATGGTAGTGCTCGTTTGGTTAACAGGACCCAAAGAATCGCTTAATACTATTTCGGCAAAGATACTTCCGATTAAACCGGAATCGGGTGAATTGGTCGGCAGTAGACTAAACTGGTCACGATGGACGACGAAGGGAAACTCGACATAGACATCGGAACCACTGCGGGGATCCGGAAACAGCGAAATCCCGCCCTGAATATTGATTCGTTCGGAACCGGTTGCGGTCGTTACAATACCCAGCAGTAATGTCGCCAGAATAAAATAATAGACCGGGCGTTGAAATAAAATTTTAGATTTTTTCATATTTTTACTTCCATTACATTTTACCATCATAGGGGTACTGAAGTTGATAATCGCCGTCTCCCCACTCGTCAACAAATAAAAACTCGCGCGGGTCTTTTAGATGGTAATAATACCAGATTACATAAGCTTTCGAGTCCAACTCGAAGGGATAATCTTCGATATGATCGGGCAAACCGTATTGTATCACAATCATTCCCCGATCGGTTCGCCATCCTTCCTTTCGTAATATGCTGAAATTACGATTGGCGTATTCAATCCGGCGGTAATAGTTTCGTTTGGCTTCATTTTCTTCGGTCCCCGGAGACGGGTCACGTGCCAGCCAGAATTCGTTCCAGTAGTCCAGCCTTTTTTCAGGTGTGGCGGCGCTTTTCAATTTATCTGATTCATCCTTGCTGGCGATAAATTTTAGCTGCTTGACAGCTTTTTCATAATCGTGCAGGACCATTGCTTCGGGGGTCCAGTATATTATAAACAACTCTTTTTTCTGCGCTACCGCCCGCTGGCGCCATCCGCGTAATATTATCTGTAGCGTATAATCACCCGACTTCAATCCCCACAACGAAATCTCGCGGGCGCGACGGATTATGCCTTCGCCTTCGGGAAAAGCGTCGTTAACGCTATCTCGGTAGACTATTTCAAGTTTATCATCAAGGAGCCGGGTTTCAATTATGATTTCCCGACGATCTTCCTTCCCTCGATAAATTTCATAATAATACTTTAAATATGCAGTCGAATCACCGGCATAAACACGAGTTACCGATGGTATCACCGTTATATTACCTTTACCGAACACGGAATCAACGACAGACGAATCAACAAACTGGGCAAACTCGATACCCGACAACATCGGTTCACGTTTACCGTAACGATCAAGTTCGGCCTTAATACTTCGTTTAATACGGTTGCCTGAGTTTTTATCAAGCAAAATCAATTCTATTTCGTATTTACCCTGTGGCAGGATAAAATCAAACATACTGACCCGAAAATCATCGGCATTCGAAATACTCTGGTAATCGGCAACAGTAATAGTACGTTCGCGACTGGTAGCGGTTATCTGACGCCCATCACGATCGAACACGGTTAGGTTTAGTTCATAACGGGCCTGATAAGTATTTCCCTTCTTGATAAACTGCACACTCTGATTAAATATCTTATAATAAACTTCCAGTCGATTAAAACCCTCGCGTTCAGTCCGGAATTGAGTGTAATCGATATAGAAGCCGCCCTCTTTGCCATAATTACCTAACGATTGAATCCCCTGACCGAGACAATCGGTAACAGGCAAAACCGTCATAAAAAATAATAATAGATAAATATAGATATTCTTAACCGTCATAACGTTCCCGCCTCTTTCCGCGTTTCTATAATAATTTACGCACAAGCAGGCTAATTGGCAATATATTTATTGTTACTCGTAATGCAGAGATTCGATAGGATCAACCCGGGCGGCGCGGTATGCGGGATACATTCCGGCAATCAAACCGACCGAGACCGCAACGATAAAAGCCAGGGATATATACAAGGGTGATATACCGAATGGAAGCGGCGTCGCCAAACCGATTAAAAGCGAGGTTCCAATACCAACCCCGATACCCAAAACTCCTCCCGACCCGGACAGGGTCATGGCTTCTATCAGGAACTGCCAGAGAATGTTATTACGCCGCGCACCGATTGCCTTACGAACACCGATTTCACGGGTTCGTTCGGTTACCGAAACCAGCATGATATTCATAACCCCAACCCCGCCGACCATCAGACCGATCGATGAAATAACTATCATGGCGATATATATATATTTGGTGATATTGCCTATCATCTCGCGAAGATTCTCCTGACCGAAAACAGCAAAATCATTTTCCTTGTCATAAGGGACATTACGAAGTTTACGTAACGTGACAATAATCTGTTCTTTGGCTTCTTCAATCTGAGCGGCCGACTTGGCACCGACAACCAGCGTTAAAGCCTCATCCATTGGATACATCTTCATAAAGGTTTGAAGCGGGATGGCAACCTTGTTGTTGTCACCACTGTCGAACATACTTTCCTCTTCTTCCCGAATCCCGACAACTGTAAAACGATAATTATTAACACGAACTTGTTTGCCGATCGGATCTTCTTCGGGGAATAAGGCATCTTTGACTGTTGTGCCGAGCACACAAACCCGGGCACGAAATTCATTATCCATATTTGTAATGAACCTTCCCGAACTGACCGAGGTATTGTTTACCTTCTGATAATCCGGGACAACACCAACAATGGCCGGACGGTTGGCCTGCTTGCCTTTATATTTAACAACATTACCGCCGGGCGCCCAATAATGGTTTTCTGGCGAAACAGCCGCTACCGCCGGGCAATTTTCACGAATCGCATTGGCCTCGTCGATAGTCATATACTTGCGGTTGCGCTCTTCATCGGTCAGGTCGTCGTAGTTGGTTCCCGGTGCAAAACGATCGACAAAAATAACATTGCTGCCCAGTTCGTCAATAGAACCCTGCACCGCATTATCCAGACCCTGAATAAGCGAAGTCATAGCGATAACCGACCAGACACCGATAAGGACGCCGAGAATGGTCAGCGACGAGCGGAATTTATTGCCCCAGATAGCGCCCAGCGCCAACAGGATACCTTCTTTCATCTCGACAATAGTCATATACTACTCGAAACTCAAAGCTTTTACCGGCTGCAATCGGGCCGCTTTCATCGCGGGATAAATTCCGAAGAAAAGACCGACCCCGGACGAAATAATTAATCCCAGTACAATCGCATACAGCGACGGTGACATATTCATGCTAATCAAGCCAATTAGCACTTTACCCAATATGACGCCAATGGCAATTCCAACCAGGCCGCCTCCCAACGAGAGAACCAATGATTCAAACAGGAACTGCCATAAAATATCTTTCTGGCGCGCACCTATCGATTTACGAATACCGATCTCGCGGGTTCTCTCCGTAACCGAGACCATCATAATATTCATAATGATAATACCACCGACAACAAGGCTGATTGAGGATACCCCGACCAAACCAAGGCGAAGATATTTGGTAACATCATTGAGGGCCGCCATAATCGATTCGGCGGTCATCATTGCAAAATCATCTTCTTTGTTATACGGAACATGTCGATAGGCTCGCAAGACTACTCGTGCCTGATCCATAGCGATATCCATTGTCTCCAGAGTCCGTGCCTTGACAAAAATATCAAGTGTATTTTCCGGGGTCCCGAAATCTTTCACATAGGTTTCAAAAGGAATTATGACAAAGGCATCCTGATTATTCCCGAACGTGGAACCGCGTTTTTTGGCGATTCCGATAATTTCATATTTCAGACCGCCGATTTTAATCGTTTTCCCGATAGGATCAACATACGGATACAATTCATCCTGAACACCGGTGCCAATAAAAGCGACCCGCCGTCGCGTGATGTCTTCTTCGTGGGAATGAAACCGTCCCTGCCCCACTTCAAAATCGATAATATCAATAAATTCAGCCGTCGCCCCACCGATAAAACAACGACTTATCTTCCTGTTACGATATTTAACTTCCATCTCGTCGCGAATACGGGCGGAAACTTTCTCGCATTCTTCGCATCCTTCTTCGATTGCTTCGACATATTCGAATTTCATCGGTTTGCGTTTTAAAGCCTCCCAAAAAGCTTCGTCACTGGTTATCATCCCCCACTTGGTGATAATAAACGTCGTCGGTCCAAGCCGATCGATCTCGTTTTTAATAGACTGGGATAGTCCCTCGAGAGCGGATATAATAGTAATAACCGAGGTTACTCCGATAATTACCCCCAAAAGGGTCAGAACCGAACGCAAACGATTAACGCCAAGGGCATGAATCGCCATTCGGAAAATTTCCCAGAATTTCATCATAACAGGGTGGTCCCGTTGGTTATCCTGTCTTCCTGTGTAACCTGCTGATCTTTTTCTATAAGGCCGTCGCGAATATGCAGAATTCGGTCGGCATAGCTGGCGACATCAGCTTCATGCGTTACGATGATGATTGTATTACCGTTCTTGTGAAGATCGGAAAACAACTGCATTATTTCCAGACCGGTTTTAGTATCAAGGTTGCCGGTCGGTTCGTCGGCAAGAATCAAAGAAGGTTCATTAACCAACGCGCGGGCGATTGCAACACGCTGGCGCTGTCCACCGGAAAGCTCATTGGGACGGTGGGTCATACGATCACCTAAATCAACGACTTCAAGCGCCTTTTTGGCTTGATTCTCACGTTCGACACGGGGAGTGCCGTTATATATCAATGGTAATTCGACATTGTGCAAAGCGGTCGAACGCGGCATCAGATTAAAAGTCTGAAAAACAAAACCGATTTCTTTATTACGAATAACAGCCAATTCATCATCTTCCATCCGACTGACCTGTTTACCCGCGAATAAATACTCACCCTGACTCGGCGTATCGAGGCATCCTATCAAATTCATCAGCGTTGACTTGCCGGAGCCGGAAGGCCCCATAATGGCAACGTAGTCGCCCTTTTCAATAGAAATGGTAACACCCTGAAGAGCATGAACCTGAACGCTCCCCATATCATAGGTTTTCCAGATGTTTTTAGTTTCAATCAGTGACATCAGAATTCTCGGATTTCTTTTGGCTTGTTATTTCAATTTCCTCGCCGTGTTTGATAGTCCGCAAAGTTTTATACGGCCCGGTAATTACAGTTTGCCCCTCATCCAAACCGGAGACAACTTCGATCTGCTTTTGATCGGCTATCCCGGTTTCGACCGGAACAAATTCGGCCTTGTCGTCCTTAGCAATAAACACACCTTTTATCTCTTTCTTTTCTTTTTTCTCGTGCTTCTCAATTGATTTGGATATTTTCTCGGCGGTGCTATCGGTGGCTTCCTCTTTGGCAGTTTCGTCAATTTCCGCCTCATCCGAGATTGGTTCTTCAGTCGAGGATGATTCGGCGGCGTAAACAACACCTTCCTCCTGTGGTTTGTGCATCGCCTTCTCCAGCGAATCGGGATCAAGTGCACGCATCACAATGGCACCATAAGGAACGGTGAGAATATCTTTTTTCTCATTGGTCACGATATCAACTGTAGCCGACATGCCCGGTTTGATATCGACGTTACTGTCCATGAATAAAACTTTTACCTGAAAATTGGTTGACTGATCGGTTGTTCCGCGACCGCTGACCACCGCCGTATTGCCAACTTCGACAACCTCACCGGCAAACACGGTATCGGGATAAGCATCAACCTCTATTTTTGCTCTCTGCCCTTCCCTTACCTTTATAATTTCGGTTTCATCCACATCAACTTCCACCTCGAACGTTTTCAGGTTGGAGATGGTCATCAAAGTTTTTCCCTGTGTAAAGGCGGTCTGAGCAGCGGCGATTTCACCGACTTCGGCATCAAGAAAAGTAACAATACCGTTCATCGGCGCCCCGATACGTGTCCGGCGAAGGTTATCAATCGCTTTTTCATAAATAGCCCGGGCCCGTTTGGTCTGACTGAGCATCGCCTGATAAGAATACTTAGTGTTAAGATAGGAATACTCGGCCTGATCATAAACGCTTTGTGAAGTCAGGTCGCTTTCGAAAAGTTTTTTCTGTCTTTCGTATTCTTCTTCGGACTGTTTGTAGAGCACACGAGCACCTTCCGTCCGGGATTCCATTTCGTTTAAAGAGAATTCGTATTGTTCAACATCCTTCCGAAGCTGAACCGTATCCAGCAAAACCAACAAATCGCCTTTCTGCACATACTGCCCCTCTTTAACCGGGATTTCGAAAATTTCGGCAGTCACCTGGGAGGTGATATTTACACGCGTTTCCGGTTGTACCCAACCGGAGGCAGAAACTTCTTCGGTGAGGTCCGTAAGAGTCACCTCCTCGGCCTGAACGGCGGTCAGATTTTTACGATTGCCGGTGACGTTCAATACGACAACGATAATAACAACGATTATAGCTCCAAGAATAAGGAGTCTTTTCGATTTTTTCTTCATACGACCTTACCTTTTTAAACTCTCTTGTATTACCTTACGCCCATGGCATTTTCGAGTTTAGCCACGGCCAGATTATAATCAAATTCTGCTTCTATTTTCGTATTTTCCGCGGTAATCAAACTGACCTGGGCGTCGAGAAGATCTAAAATCGTCGCCGCCCCGAGATTATACCGTTCCTGCACCAAAGTCATATCTTCCGTCGCCGCCGCAACGTTCTCTCCCGCAACTTTACGGGCTTCTTCGGCCCTGGTGATATCGAGATAACTTTCGCGGATATCAAGTATTACCTTATTTTTCGTATAATAATAATCGATACGAGCATTATTAAGAGTCGCTTTAGCCCGCGACATATTCTGCTTGCGGCTGAAATTTTCGAATATCGGAATGTTCAAAGATGTACTTATACTCCAGGATTCGTCCTGGTCTTTGAACTTACTGACTTCACTCCACCTTGAATTAGACCATCCTTTACTAAAGTTAACACTTATTGACGGAAGATAATTGCCAAAAGTAGATTTTACGTCATACTTGGCCGCCTTCATATTATATTCCGAGGAAATTAATCCCGGATGATTGGCCAAACCGAATTTCATGGCATCGAGTTCGGTTCCATCATATTTTCTAGGCTCGAAATCGGACGAGAATTCAACGTCTGAATCAACGTCGACACCAATAAGGTAAGCGAGGTCGGCATGCGCCACTTTGACCACATTGCGCGCCGCTATCAAATCCAGTTTATCATTACCGTACTGAACGGTTGCCTTGAGAACATCGGAACGTGATGCCGAACCGACTTTGTACTTCGAATCGGCCAGCTTGAACTGCTCCTCGCCCCTTTTAACCGCCTTTTCGCTGATTTTTTTCTGTTCGATTGCTTTCAGGTAGGCATAATAATAGACTTTAACACTATATATTATATTATCTTCGGTAGCCTTAAGTGCGTAATCGTAGTACTTTTTATCAGCTTTAGCCCCGAAGTAATTAAAAATATTACGCCCGCCATTAAAGACGGTTAATCCGGATGAAATGCCCAACGAATATGATTTACTGATACCACCTGTTTCAGTCTCAATGGCCGACCAGGAACTATCGACAGTGTTAAAAACGGCATTGTAACCGGTACCTTTATAGGTATGGTTTTCAGACATATTGGCGCTGGCATACAGATTGGGCAAAAAGGCACCAAAGGCCGCCCAAACATTTCCATCAGCCGTGCGAGCATTACCGCGCGCCCGGATAACATCCTGATTGTTCTTTAAGGCCAGATCGATACAATCGTTCAGGGTTAGTACTTTCGCGAAACCAGTACTGCATGTCAAAATCAAGACAATAAAGAGAACCGATATTTTCCTATAAAGCGGGCTCATTTATTAACTCCTTTTTTAGTAAACGATGGAACCTCCCGTAAACATATTGGCGGCAGCCACAAGGGCTATAAAAATTATCCATACGAGGAATAATACGATAGCGAACTTGTTTGGTTTCATTTTATATATCACGCCAAGTCCGATAGCAGTCGCAATGATTCTCCAGATGGTAAACGCATCGATTTGACGAAACAGGTAAAATATAAAGGAGCCGTCATCAATCGGTTTCAATAAACCGAGACCGGTATATACCGCCATTTCTCCCTTGGCCAGAATCATCAGACTACGAGCCACATCGCCAAGAAGTCCGATCAGGGAGGCAAAGGCAACAACACCCATGATTATCCAAAAATTCGCTTTCCCGCCAAACATAAAATTACCGCTAACGAGTGATATTAACGAAATGACAAGCAGAGAAATTATTGTCATAGCAATAATAATCAAGGGTGTGTACCATTTGAACGGATCTGCGAATCCTTCCTCTATCCGCTTTATAGTTTCATCGTACTGCTCGGCAGTCATATAATCCCGATACTTTTCAACATTTTTCATTACCGAGACTTTCATATCCCGGGAAGTAATCGGGAGGGTAACATAATAAATCGCAAAACCGAGAATGATAGTAATCAAAAACGGCCACCACCACTCCGATTTTTTGACAATCGAACCAAAGACTTTTGATGGTTCGTAAAAGACACCAATGGATTTGGATGCTACACTCATCTGGCTTCCCTGAACCTCACCTTCCATCGATTGAGGCATTTTCTCATCTTCCATTTTTGACTCCCTTTTTTTTATAATGTTCCCGTACTATTCCAATATTTTTTTATATACGATTAAAGCTATATAAATATTCGAATAAATCAAATGTTTTGAAAAAAAAGCCGATCACGAAGACCGGCTTTTGATACATTTATGTTTTTTTGATTATTCGCGAACCAAATGGACTTTAATGCCTGGGAATCCAAATGAGTTACCCTCAACTCGTTCGGCCAAAAGTTGCATATCGAAGAGGAGTCCTCGCTGCTGCTCATTACCGGAAGCATCGGGCATATCGGAATGAATATAACTATAACCGGGAATCGTTGATCGAGTTATAAAGAGAAATATCGGGAAGTTGGTATTCTCGTCGAAATTATCCGGTTCCAGAGTAATAAAGATGTCACCCACACCGGTTAATGGTGTAGCCTGATCGGCGAAATAGTAATTGGTGGCGCCACACGGGAGGTTTTGGATAAAGTCCTCTCCAGGGTATGCCGGAACGCGCTGATTATCCGAATATAAATTGGGCGTATAATCCGGTTCGGCAAAATCCCGGAATGAACCGGTAGAAATAATCGGCCATTCATCCGGATTTTCAAACATCCAATCGGTGGTGAAATCCAGCCAGGTCGGTTTGGTCAGTTTACCCAACTCACTGCATTCGGTCTGATACGGCGGTGCCAGATATGGTGAAATCACCCATCCTTTATAATGCCATCCGGTACCGGTTAAGTCGGCCGTTTCCTCGAAACTTTCGCTGAAATAATCGAGAGTGTCGGTTCTCCGAATGTATGAATTAAAAGTCAAGTTAAGGCTATATTCGGATAAAGGTTCGATTTCAACAAAGATGGTGTTCCCGGTGCATGGATCAACGGCAAATGTATCAACATCGGCGGTATCAAAATTAACCGGGAAAGCAACATGATCATAGGTTACGCTGATATGAGTGAACGTGTCGATCAGAAGCGGATCGGGAACAAAAGCAAAGTTGGTATCAACGATTACACATGATATGGCCAGCGTATCCTTCAAAGTATCGTAAATAACAGTATCGTAAAGATTGGGATCAACCAGTGTGTCGTACCAAAAGAAGTTATCGGAAATGTCAACCCATTCGATACAATTCCCCATGCCATCGTCGCCGGTACAATTCCAGTAGGTGGTATCGACAAGTTTGGGGGTGACTGTAACTATCAAAGTGTCATAATCATTTTCATCTACAACATAATCGGTCACATTCACCCACTGGATACAATTAAGCTGGGCATCAACAGCCGCACACGCCCAATAGGTTGTATCATAAAACAGTTTACGATCGGTTGCCGAGGCCGATGATGATACTCCAATCGTATCTCTCAGGACATTAACACGATAATCGTAAAACGCAAACCAGACACCACTGGCATCGTCGGAATTAGAATTTTTATCGGTTGGCGTCTCAACCGAATAGGTTATCCGCGCGAAACTGAAATCAATCGGGAAAGCCAGAAGCATCGGCCATGTATCCGGATCTATAATCGTATCTTTCAACATTACCGGCCCGACCGAATCGGGGTATGTATCCGGAATAGTCTCGACCGATACGGCCAGATATTCATAAAAAGGATTGAGGAGATCATATGGCACCGAGAACATAGAATCGATCTTCACTGAGTCCAGGTCCATGAAACGACGGTAATAATTATTCCAAAGGAAATTACTAATCGGATAATAATTATCGGCGGTATCAACCGCCCACAGTTCATAACTGTAACCATCCGGGGTGGTCGGTAATTGAACAGGTGACATATAAATTTGTGTAACCGAAATCGGAGCCGCAACATCATCAGGCTGTGTGCAACCAAAAACCAAAATCGATATGATTAGAATAGAAGCGATAGCAAAAAAGTTTTTATAATGCCCGAGCATACTATATTCTCCTCCTTAAAGGCCGGCAATTTTAAACTATCAAGCGATTATACTTTCTGGAGAACCGCCTGTCAAGCCCTAATTTACAAATTCTCATATATTTATAGATGGCTTTCAATCCATATACCCTCTATCTAAAGAAATGACGTTCGAAGTCGATAAATAGAGTAAATAATTTCTATCATTTTTCGGAGTTTACGTTGAAAGTTTGCCCAAACTGCAAAACCGAATATCCCGCTGACAGTGCCGACTTTTGTCAAAAATGCGGGACCAAATTACCTGAAGATAATAAAAATCTTGAATCAAACCAGGATGATGATCTTGAATTTGTGGTTACCGAAACACCGGGAGCGCAGATGCCGGATCTGACTGGTGGCGGCGATTTTAACAAACCACCGGAAACACCTCCTGAGGACGATAATATCGAGATTGCCAGTGAAGCATCTCTTTTACAGGAATCTTCATCGGCTGAGATAGATCTTGGTGTTGATCCCGAGAAAGATATCAAACAACCGGATCCTGTCGAAAATTCATCCGAGCCACCGGCCACGCCGCCGGAGTCGGAAGCCGAGGAAAAGACGGAGATAACGGATAATTCTGAACAGATTCCCGAAAAGTTGTCGGATGAGGAACTGGAAGCGGTGAAAAAGAACCTCTATGGTTCCCAGACGCCGCCTAAAGCTAAAAAGCCTGCCGAACCGAAACCGGTCGAAAAACCCAAAAAACCGGCAAGCGCCGGTGTTCGGGCCATTGAAGATCCGGCCAAGGCCAATGCGAATATCAAAAAGGCCCAAAAGGTCAGAGGTTTGGCACATTTCCGGGGGAATACAATTAAAATCGTCGGAAATCCATTTCTCCATGACGGTGACGAAATCACAGTCAATGAAAAACCGTATCTGCTGAAAACAAAAACATTTGATAAACGGATCGTATTCGGAACCGCGGCCGCATTTCTGGTAATAATCCTGTCGATTATCGGTATTCAGATTGCCGGCGATGGAACTCTTTCGGGGGACGGCGAAATCGTCGGGATGATACTCGATGACAATGGTCGCCCATTCCTTGAAAAGGCGCGGGTGATGATACCCGAATTGAACAAAACAACAACCAGTAATGCACAGGGCTTTTTTATTTTTCAGAAAATCCCGACCGGAACCTATGAATTGGTATTCGAACTCGACGAGGATATTATTTATCACGGTAACGCAACGGTAACATCGAATCAGCTTACCTTGATGGCATTCAGCGACTTGGAACCTGTTTTAATTGAAGAGAAAGCACCTCCGGAAACAGCAAACAGCCCCCCGAAACAGGTTGAATCGACCAAAAAACAAAAAAGCAACTCACAGGCTTCGACCTCAAAGAAAAAAAGTTCATCTAGTTCCAGCAAAAAAAGCACAAGCAAATACGGTAAGATTAAACTCGACGCTAATGTGGAAAACGCTCGTTTGATTCTTGATGATCAGATCCTTGGTGCAGGCAATAACACCTATAAAAGGATAAAACCGGGAAGCAGAAATATCAAAGTCACCAAAGACGGCTATAAAACATACACCGAAACGATTAATGTCAAAGCGGGAAAAACGGTCACGATTTCAGCCAAACTCTCTCCGGAGGAACCGGCCAGCTTGACCGGAAAAGATTATTTAAGTCTTGGCAAAGATGCTTTGGCCGCTGATGAATATCGCGACGCCATTGATAAATTGACCGAAGCGATAAAGCTATCTCCTAATTTGGTGGATGCTTACAGTTCTCGCGCGACTGCCTACAAAAAAATTGGCGAAAACAATAATGCGGTTAACGATTATATCAGAGCCGGTGAAATATTAAGGTTCAAAAAAGAGAATAACGGAGCGATAAACGCGTTTTCGTCGGCCCTGTCATTATCCGGTAAAAATAATGGCGCCCTGGTCGGACGGGGCGGTGCCCGGTTGGCTCAGGGTGATTATCGTATGGCGATGGAAGACTTTGATGCCGCTCTCAGAAATGATATCAACCATTATGGTGCCCAGTATGGAATGGCTAAATGTTATTTCAAGATGGGCGAGCATAAAAAGGCGGAAAAATATTTTAAAGCGGCATACCAGCTAAATACAGCCGATCCGGAATTATATCAATACATGATGCTTAACTATCTGGCGCGTGATGATATCAAAAAAGTGCGGGAAATGTACGCCGAGTTTAAAATTGTTGCCGATCCGGCGCAGTTGGCCGAATTTAAATCTTCCAGCCGCTACGAGCCAATCCTGCGACTGATATCTGAGGAGGACAGGTAATAAAATATGTGCGCCAAGATAAATTGCTGGGAATTCAATAATTGCGGTATGGAACCCGGTGGTATCTTTGCAGAAATATACGGGGCTTGTCCGGTCCCCCAAATGATGAAATACGACGGTGTCAATGGCGGCCGAGGTGCCGGTCGCACATGCTGGATGGTCATGAATTCCGGAACTAACAGCGAGTTACCTGTATGCCGTAACAATCGTTTGACCTGCCATCATTGCACGTTTTTCCAACGGGTACAAAGCGAAGAAGACATCAAAACGGTTGTTAATCCAGGTGAGAATGTCCGGGAAGATTTAAAATCGGCTCTCCCCTGATTAAATCCCCAACATAAATATTATCCCGACAGCCGAATTATTGGACATGATTTTGGCGTTGGGATGTATTATATTATAGATACAATTATTGGGGAAACACAGGGGAGATAAAATGAAACTCTGTTATTTATATCAACACCGCCAAATCACAATATTTATAGCCGCTTTGTTAATCGTTTTTACCTCGGTTGTTTATGCGGGTACAGGCTCAGAAAAATATGTTCCGGATATTGGAACGTTTATGAAAATCGGGCGTGCCTTCTCGCCATCAATGGGTAATGTTAACAAGGAATTGTTTTTTATCTCGGCAATGAGTGATGTCAAACAGGTGTATCGTCTTACATCCGATGGGTGGCCCTATCAACTTACGCTATTCGATGACGGGATCGATTGGTATAAACTCTCGTATGTCGGAGATAAAGCAATCGTCGGGGCTTCGGTTGGCGGTTCGGAGGATGCTCAATTATACTTGATGGACAGTAAAACCGGCAGGACTATTCAGTTAACCGACAATCCCAAAACACGCTACGGATCGGTGGTATGGAAAAAGGATGGAGGCGGCTTTTTCTATCGTTCGAATATCGAAAACGGGCGCGATTTTAAAATATATTTTTATGATCTGGAAAGCGGCGCCAGCAGGATAGTTTTTGACTTGGAAGGGACCAACTCGGTCGCCGATTTATCATACGACGAAAACTATCTGTTGGTATATCATACTTATTCATCGGTCAAGAATGTCCTGTATCGTGTAAACCTCGGCAGTGGCGAATATACATTGATAACCCCCGAGAAAGATGGAACGGAATATATCAGCCCCGGTTTGATGCTCGACAACAATACGGTTTATTTGATATGTAATGATAATGAAGAAGGTATCCTTAAACGAGCCGTAATAAATATTAAGACTAATCAGATAAAATACCTCGAATTGGAATCAAACTGGCCGGTTGATGAACTTATATTTTCTCCCAGCCGGGAATATATGTCCTGGCTTAATAATGAGGATGGCTACTCCGAAATATATATGTGGCATTTACAGGGTGACAGCGCGGTTCCCTCTCCTGATATTTCGGGATATGTCTCCTCTTTCTTCTTAACCGACGATGGGATTTTATTATATGAATATACAAGCTCGACCGAAACTTTAGATGTTTGGCAATGGGATTATAAAACACAACAACTTAAAAAATTAACGCATTCGATCTATGCCGGTATTGATCCGAAGCTTTTTGTCGAGCCGACTCTGATAAAATACAAATCATTTGATGGTCTGGAGATCCCGGCCTTTTTGTATCTGCCGCCTGATTATGATGGTTCACCGGTATCGTTTATTATTCATGTCCATGGCGGACCGGAAATGCAATTCCGGCCGTATTTTCAACGGCATTTTCAATACCTATTATTAAACGGATATGGTCTGTTGGTTCCCAATGTAAGAGGTTCGACCGGGTACGGGAAAAAATATGTCAATCTCGACAATTATAAAAACCGATTGAATTCGGTTAAAGATATTAAGGCCGGCGCGGAATATTTATTTAATAATGGTTACACCGAACCGGGTAAAATCGGAATTAAGGGAGGCAGTTACGGCGGATATATGGTTCTCGCCTGTGTGACCGAGTTTCCCGAACTGTTTGCCGCCGCCTTTGAATTGTACGGTATCACCAATTTTGTTACATTCCTGGAAAATACCAGGGATTATCGAAGGCATCTTCGCGAAGCCGAATACGGTCCGCTTGCTGACAGAGAGTTTCTTGAAAGCATCTCCCCTATCCATAAAGCATCGACTATAAAGACGCCGCTCTTTGTGATGCACGGTGAAAACGATCCGAGGGTTCCGATAGGCGAAGCGCGACAGATAATCAAGGCTGTTAACGAATCGGGCGGTATTGTCGATTCGTTGATATTTCCCGATGAGGGGCATGGTATAGGCAAGTTGTCCAACCGGCTTATGTTATATCGTCGGATGGTTGAGTTTTTCGACAAGTATCTAAAAAATAAATAAGTCGATATTAAAAAATCGATATTCCCGAAAATGGGAATATCGATTATAAATTCGAATAGTCGATTAATCGACTATATCTTACTCGTTGTAATCAATCCAAAACTTAACCGAGTATTTATCGCGTAGTTCCATCGCGACCGCTTTGGCTTCGGCCAGATTATCATAGTTACCTATACGCAGGCGATATACCAACTCATCGTTTATATATGCTTCGGTCATAAAAGCATCGTAACCACGATTGAGAAACTTCTGCAATAAATAATTGACATTACCATAATCCGATCCGGCCCCGATCTGAATCGTATATCCACCCATACCGCTGTAATCGGAAGTGGCAGGTTCCATCGGTTCCTCTTCCGGTGTCGTTTCCGGTGTCATGGCGTATTCATCGACGCCCGCCGCCATTGTATCGGGTGTTTCCATTTCTTCAGTAGTAGTATCGGTTTGGAAGTCAGACGTTTCGGCTTCAAGCATCTCCTGTTCCAGTTTTTCTACCTCTTCATCCTTACTGCAAGAAATAAGAACCATTAAAAATGATAATATCAATATTGGTATAATTAGTTTTTTCATCTTTCCTCCTTCCATGTAGCCCAATTATTGCGATATGTTGTTTGACTTGTCAAGATAAAAGCGAATTTATATATGATTCTGAACAAAAAAGTTTTAAAGTCGATTTTTATTGACAAAAATTCTATTCGGCATATATTATAAGTACATGCATTTGAATCTCTTACGAGAGTTTTCAAATCGTGTTCATTTACCGCCATCACTGCCGTATGAAATAGGAGTGATTGTAAAATCATCAGGACTTAAAAAAAGTAAGGCATAATGTCGAGATTCCGACAAAAATCAAACGCCCGGTATTTATTAGAAGAAGGCAAGGCATTGTATCGGTCGGTATTTTTCGAGTTTTAAATTAGACAATAAAAAATTAATAACTTTTGGTTAGGCAAGGAGGAACGGATGAAAAAATCAGCTATTGTGGTTTTGTCGGCGCTGTTAATGGTTTTAGGAGCTTCAACCATCATAGGGGTATGGGCGGAAGAAGTACCGCCGACGAATTACATGATTTGTACACCTTTCCCCGAACTCCAGAATGAACAGCAAATGTGGGTCTGCCCTACCGACAGCAATATCCTTGTTGCCGTTTGGCGCGATTTCCGTCTTGGCTATCGTCAGATAGCGGTCGGTCGTTCGACTGACGGCGGTGATACCTGGACCGATTCATTGATTTCGGAAGTCAGGTATGACTACGAGTCGGATCCGTGTCTTGATGTTGATGCCGATGGGAATTTTTTCATCAGCTTTATGGATTGGGGCGGTGTTGATGCTTCAACAATTACAGTGCTTAAATCGTACGACAAAGGTGCTACCTGGCCGTTGATGGTCAATCTGCCGTCCAATTATCTGGCGCAGGAGGATAAACAATTTATGACGGTTGACCGTACCGGCGGCACTTATGACGGTAATCTCTATATGGCCTGGGCGCGATATCCTAACAATGATCCGACTTATACAAATGACACGCTTATGTTCGCCCGGTTGCCGAAGGACGCCTATTTCTTCGACACTATTTATGCTGTCGTCCCCAATCCCGATTTCAGTTTCTGCGGTTCCGGTGAACATACGATTACCCAGTGGGGACAGCCGCTTGTGGGAAGCGACGGCTCGGTTTATGTTTTCTTCACCAGTCATGAAATGGACAGCAGCACCTGTATTCAGCATACTTATATCGGATATACCAAATCAACCGATGGTGGGATAACAATGTCGGCACCAACCAAAATCAGACGGGTGAATACTGACTGGTGGCCGATGATCGCCGATATCAATATTGCGATTCCGGTCGCTCCGTGGGGATGCGTCGATATTACCGGGGGACCGTTCGACGGGAATATTTATATCGCTTACGCCAACTGCGATACGGCCAATTATGCCTATGAAGATTATAACATCGAATTTATCAAATCGACCGACGGTGGTACGACCTGGACCGAACCGATTTTTATAAACGATGACGGTCACGGACCGGGTAGTATGTTCGATCAATTCATGCCCTGGTTATTCTGTAATGAGGAAGGTACATTAATAATTGTCTTTTATGATCAGAGGCAGGATACGCTTAATCATAAAAACTTCGATCTTTACGCTGCCTATTCATTTGATGGCGGTGAAACATTTACGATTAATCAGAGGATTACCGAAGTTTCATCAAATCCGGATAATATGAAAGTAGAATATTCCAAAAAAGCCAAGGCGGGTAAGATCGGTGAGTATGTTTGTGTTACCGCTTATTACGATCATATAAATGCTATCTGGACCGATGGACGTAACGACAACCAGGAAGTCTGGGGTGCCAATTGGGAGACACCGATATTGAGCCCCCGGCTGCTTTTACCGGCTGATGGTGATAATGTAACCGGACCATACCCGGAATTTGACTGGGCGACATCGTGGAAAATGAACGATGATAATTATCGGGTTGAGGTGGCTACCGACAAGGAGTTTGTTAACACCTCTTTTATCCGACAATGTGATTCGACAGGACTGATTTCATCAACGAATCCTTTGTCCGACAATTTGTACTATTGGCGGGTGAAAGCCTTTAAGCTTTCGACAGGCGATTCATCGGAATATTCGGAGGTTAGATCGTTTACGGTGGGCGATTATGAATGTGTCGATTCCGATGGTGACGGTCTTGGTGATCCGGGATATCCGTCAAACGATTGTGCGCTCGATAACTGCCCCAATACATTTAATCTGGATCAGGCCGATGGCGATGAAGATGATGTCGGCGACGCCTGCGATAACTGCCCGGATAAAGACAATCCTCTGCAAATCAACAATGATGGCGACACTTGGGGCGACGAGTGCGACAACTGTCCCGACACAACCAACCAGGATCAGACCAACTCGGACGGTGACAGCCACGGTGATGCCTGCGACAACTGCCCGAATGATGATAATGAAGATCAGGCTGATATGGATGGTGACGGTATCGGTGATGTCTGTGATATTCAGTGCGGTGATGTCAATGGCGACGAAGTCGTAAATATTTTCGATATAACCGGATTGATATCGTTCCTCTATATGGATGGGGAACCGCCGGTTTCCGAGTGGGCGGCCGATGTTAATGGTGATGAGGTATTGAATATCTTCGATATAACTTATCTGATTTCCTATCTCTATATAAACGGGCCCGATCCCGCTTGTGTAGGTTTATAGAAAATTGAAATAGTAAAAAATCCCGCCTTAATAAAAGGCGGGATTTTTTATTGCTATCAGTCGATGAAATAGAATCCAAATATATTGTTCATTTTACGCTATCCCTTGAAACAAAAATATTGTATTTGAAACATTTATTGTCTAAAATGATATAAACAGAAGGGAAAGGAAATGAAGAAAGCCTCTAATATACTTGATTTAATTGGCAACACGCCGATGGTGGAAATTAACAATGGACTGGCGAAAGGCGGCCCATTGATGCTGGCCAAACTGGAGTATTATAATCCGGGCGGGTCGGTTAAAGATAGAATCGCATTGTATATTCTTCGTAAGGCGTTGGACGAAGGCAGGATAAAACCGGGCGACACGATAATTGATAATACTTCAGGGAATATGGGGGTGGCGCTGGCAATGGTCGGCAGGATGCTGGATATTAGGGTGATTTTAACGACACCGGCCAAAACCAGTAAGGAAAAAGTCGATTTGATAAAATCGTATGGCGCCGAAGTGGTTATCACTCCAACTGACGCCGATCATGACGATCCGGAAGGCTATTATCTTAAGGCGGTTAATCTGGCTAAAGAGTATGGATATTTTCATATCAACCAGTATCATAATCCGGATAATCCGGAGGCGCATTACCTGACCACCGGGCCGGAAATCTGGGACGATACCGACGGCAAAATAACGCATCTTGTCGCCGGGATCGGAACCGGCGGAACTTTGTCGGGAGCCGCAAAATATCTTAAAGAAAAGAATTCGGATATAAAAATAGTAGCGGTTGATCCAATCGGGTCGATTTTCGCAGATTATATCAAGGGTAAAAAATTATCTCAGCCGGCCGGGTATAAAGTTGAAGGTATCGGTACCGACTGTATCACCGCGGCCCTGTGGCCCGATTATATCGATGAAGTTATCTCGGTGTCGGATAAAGATTCATTCGATGTCACCCGGCAGTTGGCACGCGAGGAAGGAATATCGGCGGGGGGATCGTCCGGTTCGGCACTTTGGGCAGCGCGAAAAATCGCCCCGAAGCTTGGCGAAAAGGATATCGTCGTTGTTATCTTCCCCGATTCCGGATTACGCTATTTGAGTAAGTGTTTTAATGATGTCTGGATGAAGCAGGAAGGTTTTCTGACGGACGATACATTCGAGAAAAAAGCGGAGGTAAATGGATGAGAAAAAATTTGATAATGCATTTTGTTATTCTATTACTGCTATCGATACTAATAATACCACCGGCGTGGAGCGGTTCGGGTAAGCATGGTAAGATTTCTGTTGAAAACAGAACCTGGGATTTTGGTTTTGTACCCCTCGATTACAAACTGATTCATATTTACAAAGTAAAAAATGAGGGTGAAGGCGACTTGCATATTCAAAAAATTGTGCCGAACTGCGATTGTACGAATGTTATCTGTAGTGACACGCTAATTCCGCCCGGCTCGACTGTCGAAATAAAAATAATTTTTGATACCAAAAATTATTACGGTCAGAACAACCGCGAAATAGTGGTGCATACCGATGATCCGGACAATCCGACAATTAATCTGGAATATTCCTCAAACATCGGCCTCTTCCCCAAT